>Ga0155380_112_pt1 | contig 71449 bp, 77 predicted proteins | sample RifCSPhighO2_02_FD_106348 | JGI IMG/M metagenome (GOLD analysis project Ga0155380, IMG submission 106348) | Candidatus Yonathbacteria bacterium RIFCSPHIGHO2_02_FULL_44_14
TGTATTTCATACACTTGATATATTACCAAGTGTTGCACTTACTTGTTGAACCTACTAGCTAGTTTATTTTCCCGGTCGCGATCTCACGACCTTCGTCCAAAATGAGCGCGATGGCTTCTGCGCCATTCTTGGTTACCTTTTTCATCACTTCTATTTCAGGTTTTTTAAACTCACTCACAATAAAATCAAGCAATATACTCTCCCCTTTTGGCTTCTTTGTTTTACCACTTGATGTTATAGGACAAATGCCTACGCGTAAACGAGCAAACGCACGCGTCTTGAGCGCCTTTATGATTGACTCCACGCCTTTGTGTCCGCCGGAGCTTCTATTAAAAGATATCTTCATTGATCCGAGTGGCAGATCGAGATCGTCGTATACCACGATTGTACGCTCTGCGTCTTTTGCATTCTTCACTAATGGTGCGACGCTTTTGCCTGACACATTCATAAAGTTGTCCGGCAAAAGCAGAACAACTTTATCCTTTCCCCACGACCCTTTCGATACAAGCGCCTTCAAGCTCTTATCATTTATCCACTCGGGAAAATCATTCTTTTTACGAAACGCCTCCATGACCATACGCCCCGCATTGTGTCGCGTGTTCTCGTATTCTTCTCCAGGGTTTCCAAGTCCGACGATTAGATACTGCATAAAGGTTATGGTACAATGAAAAACACAGAATCCCAAATTTACTATGAACTTCAGACCAGACCAATTTTCAGATTTCGAAAGAGACAGGAATTACATCCACCCCGCAATTGAACATGCATACAATACGGCTGAAGAAACACTTGCAAAAAACGCAATTGACCCCCATGATTTCACAGAGCTTTACGGAGCAGAAAACATAGAACGCGACCTCGCAAGGGTTGAGAAAAAAGAAAAAGGATTTACTGTTGATGCACCCAAAATATATGCCGAGGTCCTTGAGGCCATTTTATTTGACCAAATTGGGAACGGGGACTGGTTTGGGAAAGGAACGCGCGCGATTAAAACATCACAATACGATGACTACATCAATGGTAGTGACATTATTCTTGAACTTGAAGAAGTAAATCGCACGCTCTCCCATTTGTCACTTTCTGTCGATGTCACATTTGGAACAACAACCGAGGAAAAAAAGTTTGCGATGATTAAAAAACACATTGATGACGAAACTTTAGGAGAAATAAAATACTTTCACTCTGAGCGTGGCGGGTTTCAAGGAAAACTAAGTAGAGTTCCGCAAGTTGTCATTGGTGTTGAAAAAGAACTTCTCATAAAACTCTCGGGACTGTGGGCTGACAAACACGGACGCAAAGAAGAAAACAGTGAGGAATTGGCATCACACCCGGTGCAGCGTCTTATTTTTGCAGAAATTCTTCTCCAGCTCCAAACATTCAGGATCTATGCAGAAGAAACAAAAAAAGAATCTATTGTCCCAATTTACGAAAAAAGTATCAATATACTCGAGGAAATTCTACGGGGAAAAGGACCAGCTGGCCTAGGTGACCTTCGTAATGACAAAGTATTCACTGCAATCCGTGAATCACTCCAGGTATTTAAAACTCTCTCCTAGCCAACAAAGTATCACTACGACACACATTCCGCCTTTGCATCAAGTACGTTTGTGTTTTATGATGATGTCACCAATCTATGAATGAAGATTTATCAACATCTGATCCTGTCTCTCCTGTCGAAAAAAATCATTCGTTTCGCGAAGAAGCGTGGGAAACTTTTCGTTTCCTTCTTATTGCACTCGCGATCGTTATTCCTATTCGTGTCTTCATAGCGCAGCCTTTCATTGTATCTGGCGCATCAATGGACCCAACGTTCAAAGACAAGCAATACGTCATCGTTGATGAGCTTTCATACCACATTGGCGACCCCGCGCGCGGAGATGTGGTGATATTCAAATATCCCAAAAACCCGAAACAATATTTCATCAAACGTGTCATCGGCCTCCCAGAAGAAACCATTCTTGTAGACGGGAAAGGAAGAGTGTTTATAAAAAACAAAGATGGTAAAATAGCACTCACTTTAAATGAACCTTATGTCGCCTACCCAAAAGATGACTCGATGGAACGCATTCTCAAGGTCGGCGAATATTTTATGATGGGAGACAATCGCGCGGGAAGCTTTGACTCGCGCGCATGGGGACCAGTCAACCGCGACCTCATCGTAGGCAAAGCATTTTTGCGATTGTTCCCCGTGAGCACCATCGACATCCTGCCGGGCCAATACAGGCAATCTTAAATATCATGACCAACGATAAAAAAACAGAAAAGCCAAAAAAACTTCGTGAGGAAGATATTGCGAGCCCAAAAGGAATGCGCGACATTCTCGACAAAGAGTATTATGCGTACCAAGGTTTTTTTGAAAAAGCATCCGACATCGCCACGTATTATGGATTTCGTCCCATTGAAACACCTATACTTGAACGCGAAGCGGTATTTACATCAAGCCTGGGAGTTGGTACAGACATCCGTGATAAAGAAATGTACACACTCAAAACCAAAGGTGGCGACCATTTAGTAATGCGCCCCGAGGGTACCGCGGGGATCATGCGCGCGTACATCGAAAACGGCATGCAGGCGCTGCCTCAGCCAGTAATGTTTTACAATTACGGTCCCTACTTTCGCCACGAAAATCCACAGCGTGGACGACTTCGCGAACTCCGTCAATTTGGACTCGAAATTTTAGGTACACCAAAAAGCATCGCTGATGCCCTGATTATCCGCACAATGACCTTGATCCTCGACGAAGCTGGTTTCAAAAATCTTTCAGTCGAGATCAACAGTATCGGCGACAAGGAATGTCGTTCAGGGTACATGCGTGAGTTCACTAACTATTACAAAAAACATATCGCGACTCTTTGTCCTGACTGCAAGGAGCGCATTAGGATAAACCCTCTTCGCCTTCTCGATTGCAAGGACTCTCGATGTCAGGATGTAAAAGCAAACGCACCGACCCCTATTGATTCACTCTGTAATGATTGCCGTCACCACTTCAAAGAGGTTATCGAATATCTCGAAGAGATGAATATTGCATATCGCATCAACAAAAATCTTGTTCGCGGACTCGACTATTATACCCGCACTGTATTTGAGATTATTGAGCTTGATCTAGTTCCTGAAGAAGGGGTCATCATTCCAACGCCGCTTTCACTCGGAGGAGGCGGTCGCTATGACCTTCTTGCAAAATCGCTCGGCAGCAAAAAAGATGTTCCTGCTGTCGGTGGCGCCATCGGTGTTGACCGTGTCATTATGTCGCCATCACACAAACCGCTCAATCCGCGCATTTTGAAAAAACCAAAAGTATATTTTATTCAGCTTGGCAACGAAGCAAAGCTCAAGAGCTTCGCAATCATCGAGACCCTTCGCAAAGCACACGTACCTATCGCACAATCACTTTCGAAAGACGGTCTCGCGCAACAACTCGCCATTGCCGAGCGAAGTGGCGCACCCTACACCATTATCTTTGGACAAAAAGAAGCCCTCGACAATACCATCATCGCGCGCAATATGGAAACTCGCTCGCAGGAGACCGTGAAGCTCGCAGACCTCCCCGACTTCGTGAAGCATTTGAAGGATGAGCTCCGATAGCAACTAACCCAACAATAGTGCGATAGCGGGTTATTGTTGGGTTAGTTGCTATAGATTTTAATTCCCAAAATACCGATCGCCAAAATCACCGAGACCGGGAACGATGTATCCTTTCTTATTTAATTTTTTGTCGTACTCTGCGCAGAGAATGCGCACGAGCGGGAAATTCTTTTGTAGATTTGCGATGCCTTCTGGCGCAGAGATGATACCGACAAAAACAATGTTCTCTTCACGCGCACCCGCTTTGACGAGCGTGGCTATACCAGCGATTGCCGAGCCCCCTGTTGCAAGCATAGGGTCAAGCACCACAACTACGTCATTTTTTGAAATTTTTGGAATGTTCTGGTAGTAAGCTTTCGGCTTGAGCGTTTTTTCATTACGCTTGAGTCCAATAAACCCAACAGACGCCTCTGGAAATTTTTCTATAAACGCCGGCAAGAGCGCAAGCCCCGCGCGTAAAATTGGCACCAGAATAATTCTAACTTTCTCTTCTTTCTCAATGTGCCGAGAAACTTCCTTTGCAAGCACAGATGCAACACCCTGCGCTGCTTCACGAAACTCTCCTGTCTTTGCTTTTCTGTTGCGCAGAATTATAAATGGGTCTTTCATATTTGTATTTGGTATACTCATTGTATGTCATTCCCTATAATTTTTAAAGACCGATCTGAGGCAGGCAAAAAACTTGCAGAAGTTTTAACCGAGTTCAAAAATTCTAGCGCGATTGTGCTTGCGCTTCCTCGTGGTGGCGTAATGACAGGGAAAGAGATTGCGGAGGCACTCAGCCTCCCGCTCGATATCATTGTCACGCGAAAAATCGGCGCACCGGGAAATGACGAGTATGCAATAGGCGCAATCGACCTCGACGGCAATGGGGTGTGGAATGAAATGGAACACGCTTATGTTGATAAAAAATGGCTCGAAGCCAAAATAGCATCAGAAAAAATAGAGGCAAAGCGAAGATGGGACACCTATCGCAAAGGAAGGGGTGAGCTCGATTTAAAAAACAAAGTGGTCATTATTGTGGACGACGGCATCGCAACTGGACTCACGATGCAGGCGGCTGTGGCATACGCGAAACACAAAGGCGCAGAAAGAATCATTGTAGCAGTGCCTGTGGCGTCCGCCGAGTCTGTGCGAACACTCAAAAACAGCGCAGATGTGCGCACAATTGAAACACCCACCTTCTTTTCCGCTGTTGGGGAATGGTATGAAGATTTCCCTCAGGTTTCTGACAAGGAGGTCGTTAGCGCCCTTGCACCAAAAAGCCCTTTGTGATAGTATATCGCCTATGTCTACGGTAAACGCAGAAGTCAAGAAAAATAACAACGAAAACGCAATCAGCCTTATTCGCCGCTTCACCAAGCGCGTTCAGGGTTCAGGAATTATTCCTCGCGTTCGCTCAATTCGCTATAACCAACGCAAGCCTAATCATGCAAGAATGAAGAAGGACGCGCTTGTTGTCCTCGGAATGCGCAAGGAGTACCAACTCCTGGAAAAGCTCGGCAAACTCCCTGAGAAAAAACAAAAGGGTCGCCCAAAATCGAGTTAAGACTTACGCCTCGTCTCATGTCGCTCTCGATTACGAATACTACAAAAGGCAAGCTCCCCCGCTTGCCTTTTGCTAAAATGGCCGAAGCAGTACTCGGAAAGGAGTATGATTGTTCACTTGTAATTGTGAGTTCCCGAAAGTCGCGAGAACTCAATCGTACTTATCGCGGAAAAGATTATCCAACAAACATTCTGTCATTTCCGCTCGATGAAAACGAGGGTGAGATATTTCTTGATCTCAAAAAAACACAAGCCGAAGCGGCACCCTTTGAACGCTCGTACACTAATTTTGTCGGATTTCTTTTTATACACGGGCTCCTTCATCTCAAAGGACTTGATCATGGAGTAAAAATGGAAAATGCAGAGAAAAAAATCCGTACAATTTTTAAAATTTAGTTTTATTAGCAACGTAGACGAATCAATAGATTTGCGTCTTGGTCGAAGACTTTAATAAAATATCAATTTTCATTTCCGAGCCGGGGAGATATAATATAGACTTCCGCGATCTCTGTTACAGGAGTATATATTACTCATTCGTAGCCATAGGTACTGTAGTATTTCTCCAGCATGCGCGTGTATGTTTGATAGCCCAGGTTTTTTTGCTACAATAGAGGGTATATTATGAGCACTCGCATCAAACGCATAGCAACCGGCATTGATGTCGGCACACACGCAACACGCGTTGTTATTGTAGAGCACTCGCGCGGGGAATCGCCAGTTATTATCGGCACTGGTGTTTCCGAGACACGCGGTTTGCGACACGGATATATAATAAACAAAATAGATGCGATTCGAAGCATTAGCAATGCTCTTGCAAATGCAGAAAAAATGGCGGGTTTTAAAATCAAAAATGCCATACTCTCCATTGGCGGTATAAGCCTTGAATCAGTGGTCTCTCATGGTGCCTCCATTGTATCCCGTGCGTCTGGTGAAGTAAGCGAGATAGACATCAGAAAGTCGGCGAAGGATGCAGAGGAAAATCTCACTCACCTTACCAACAAACGTATCATTTATCGTACACCACTCCGCTACAAGCTCGACAGCAAGGAAGTTTTAGGTGACCCTCTCGGAATGACTGGAACCAAGCTTGATGTAAAAATGCTCTTTGTTACCTGCTTGGAACAGCATCTAAATGATATCATCCGCACCATTGAGGAACTCGGCGTCGAGGTAGACGAGGTTGTGCCATCCCCCATCGCTGCAGCTCAAGTTGCGCTCAATAAAAAACAGAGAGCGGTCGGGTGCGCGTTGGTAAACATCGGGGCAGAAACTGTTTCTATTGCGGTGTTTGAAAATGACACGCCGATTTCGCTTCAAATATTCCCCATCGGCTCAACCGACATTACTAATGACATCGCGCTTGGACTAAAGATTCCATTACAAGAAGCTGAGAAAATAAAAGTGAGCGGTCCTGAAGGAATTTATTCTAAAAAGAAACTTGAGGAGATCATTGAGGCGCGACTCTATGATATTTTTGAACTTATCGATGCCCATTTAAAAAAAATCGGGAGGAGCGGCCTTCTACCCGCGGGAGTTGTGCTCACTGGTGGCGGTGCCGGTATCGCAACAATCGAAGACCTTGCGAAAGCCGTTCTGAAGCTCCCGTCATCCATTGCGCACCCCGCAATCGCAAATGCTGGCAAACACCCAGTCAAAGACTCTTCGTGGCTTGTGGCATACGGACTTGCGGTCTATGCGCTGCAAAAACCATCTGAAACCGCAGAAACCGGTCTTAGCGATATTTTTGAAACTCTAAAAAGCTGGATAAAACCGTTTTTGCCATAAGAAAAAACTGCTCAACTTTGTGAACTTTCGAATCAGCTGATTCTGAACTAGCAAGTTCACGTCTTGGACGCAAGCTTGGACCTAGGCACTTTTGACTTTATGGACTCTTTCTTGGTATTCTACTAATACTAATAATTAGCAGTTTTAAATCAGCCCATCAGTTATGCCAAAAGTACAACCGGAAGTAGAAGCATTTGCCCGCATCAAAGTCATCGGAATCGGTGGCTCAGGAAAAAACGCGGTGAACCATATGATTAATTCGAAAGTCAAAGGCGTCGAATTCATTGTAATGAACACCGATGCACAAGATCTACATCATTCACTCGCGCAGAAAAAAATTCACATCGGCAAAAATCTCACACGAGGACTAGGCACCGGCATGAACCCAGAAATAGGTCGTAAAGCCGCAGAAGAAACGAAGGAGGAAGTGCAAGGAGTATTGAAGGGTGCAGACATGGTCTTTATTGCAGGAGGAATGGGTGGTGGTACTGGCACGGGCGCGGCGCCCGTTGTTGCAAGTATTGCAAAAGAACAGGGTGCTCTCACTATCGGCGTTGTCACGCGACCATTTACATTTGAAGGTTCACATCGTGGCAGGCTTGCCGAACAAGGTCTCGACGAACTTCGCAAACAAGTTGACGCGCTCATCATTGTTCCAAACGACCGCATTTTAAGTGTTGCTGACAAAGACACTACTTTTAAATCGGCTTTCACTATGAGTGACGAGGTGCTTCGCCAGGCAGTTGAAGGCATCTCTGACCTCATCACTACTCCAGGCATCATCAATGTCGACTTTGCGGACATTCGCTCAGTACTTTCCAATGCTGGATCGGCACTCCTCGGTATCGGCTCATCGAGCGGGGAAAACCGCGCTCAAGAAGCGGCGCTTGCAGCGATAAACTCCCCCCTGCTTGACCTTTCAATTTCTGGCGCGAAGGGGGTTTTATTTGCTATCGCAGGCGGTGCAGACCTTCGCATGCACGAGATCAACGAAGCGGCAAAAATTATTACGGAATCAATCGACCCCGATGCGCGCGTTATCTTTGGAGCCATCCTCGATGACAAACTAAAAAAGAATGAGCTCAAAATCACTGTCATCGCAGCAGGTTTTCCAGAGGGTGTAGAAAAACGAGCTCTCAATTCTTTTGCCACTAAAACACAGAGTGTTCAGCGCGAAGAAAATCGAGACAGGACCGTAGAGAAGCGCGAAATCAATAATAGCTTCGTTGAGCAAGAGCCAAAAAAAGTTGAGGTATCGCGTGAAAGCACAAAAACAGCGCTCGATAAAGAGCCTGTTGCGGTTATAGATCTCGAAGCAGAAGGAGCCGAAGACTGGAGTGCTGTTCCCGCATTTCTCCGTCGCCCAAAAAAAAATATAAACCGAGATGAACAACAGTAATATTTACGACCTCATCATCATTGGAGGAGGCCCTGCAGGAGCCGCTGCGGGTGTGTATGCCGCACGCAAGCGACTAAAAACATTGATGCTTGCCGAAGTATTTGGCGGGCAATCGACAGACTCTGCTGAGGTACAAAACTGGATAGGTACTATTTCTATATCTGGCGAAGCTCTTGCATTATCGCTTAAAAAACACGTTGAAGCATACGCGGGCGAAGTACTCACTATACGTGATGAGCGCGTGCAAAAGCTCGAAGCTCGAGAGGGCACTTTTATTGCGACAACAGACAAAAATTCGTACGCGGCACGCACCGTACTTGTAGCGACAGGGAGTCACAGGCGCAAGCTCGATGCCGAGGGAGCGGACAAATTTGAACACAAAGGTGTTACCTACTGCGCTTCCTGCGATGGTCCAATGTTTGAAGGTCAAGACCTCGCTGTCATTGGCGGAGGAAATTCCGCATTTGAAACAGCAGCTCAGCTCCTTGCGTATGCAAAAAGCGTGACGATCATTCATCGGAGTCCAGAGTTCAACCGTGCTGATCAAATAACTGTAGAAAAAGTGCTATCGCATCCAAACATGCGAGCTGTTAAAAATGTTGAAATTCTTGAAATTAAGGGGGAGAAATTTGTTACAAGTATTACCTACCGCAATAAAACAACAAACCAGGTAATCGAGCTTCCTGTTGGTGGCATCTTTGTAGAAATCGGGCAACTTCCAAACACTGAATTTTTAAAAGGTGTTGTCAGTTTAAATGACCACGATCATGTTGTCATTGATCCGCGTACTCAAAAAACGAGTATGCCTGGCATTTGGTCCGCAGGCGATTGTACCGACACACTCTATCACCAAAACAACATTGCCGCAGGCGACGCAGTCCGCGCCCTTGAAGACATCTATCAATATTTGCGTTCAAAGTAGCCAAAATAAAAAAAGCAAATTCTCACGATGCGAGAATTTGCTTTCTTTGTTTTGGCTACTATATTTTCTTTCTAAGAACTGGAAACCTCACCTGTCCGTATTGGTCCTCCCAAAATTCATACGTCCAGGGAGTATCTTTGAGGAGCGCCTCGATAACGGGGCGCTGGTACTCATCGGCTTCAATGTATACCGCACCACATGGCTTCAAAAAATCCCACGCTTGATCGATTAGAACTTTATGAAAATAATTTCCTCCGTCGTCTGCAAAAAATGCGAGGTGTGGTTCATGTGCGACCATATCGGGGTCAAGGTTGTCGATATCGCTCGGCGGGATATATGGTGGGTTGGCAAAAATTGCATCATAGAGACCCGTCGCCGTCTCAAGAGAGTCTCCTGGAAGCACCAGTATCTGCTCGTCTGGGATACCACTCGCACGCGCACTCGCAATGATTCCCGGCGACAGGAGCGCATCAAGTTCGCTTATCTCCACGAGTGCATTTGGGATATGTTTTGCTACAGCAAGACCAACATTACCAGAGCCAGCGTATGCATCAAAAGTACGCAGCGGTCGCCCGAGTTCCTTGGTCTTCGCCTTGAGCTCTTGTATTGCGCGCAGTGCCCAATGTGCGGTTTCTGCGCGAGGAATAATTGGCTTGCAGGATAAATCAATATGCACCCCAAGAAAATCCTTCCATCCTAAAACGTACGGGTATGGCTCCCCTGCTTTCAGTCGCTCAACATCGTCAAAATACTCAAGGGATTCGATTCCGTGATATTTCTCGGCAAGGAGGAGGGCTCTATTTTTTTCTAAATCGTAGACCATAAGAATTTGTGGCGATGGGGTCTCGGTCCCGAGTTACTAATTCGCTACGCTCATAAGTACTCGCGACCCCACCTCACTGTCGCTTCGCGACATGTTCCGGCTTTCGATTCCCCACGCAAGCAAAGTAGTTTGCTTGCTCATCGCCCACAATAAAAGCACCTAAAGGTGTTTTTATTGTGGGCGATGGGGGAATCGAACCTCCGACCTTTACAATGTCAATGTAACGCTCTAACCATCTGAGCTAATCGCCCAATTTTCAATTTAAAAATTGCTTAATGTATATTCTATTTTCAAATTGCGGAGATGGTGAGATTTGAACTCACGGTACGGTTTCCCGCACGGCGGTTTTCGAAACCGCTGCCTTCAACCACTCAGCCACATCTCCCTAAAACAAATTTCTCAAAATTTGTTCGGGCGACCGTATTGTTTACAAGACGGTTTAGCCACTAAATTCCCTTCCAAAAGAACCTTATCAAGGTAGCATTTTTTTGCAATTTTGGCAAAAATTGATATACTGCGCAGGTTGGTTTTGGCCCCATCGTCTATCGGTTAGGACGAAAGCTTTTCAAGCTTTAAAGCGGGGTTCGACTCCCCGTGGGGTCATGGTATGGTCAGAACAAAAAAAAACACCAAGCCACTCTAGAGTGGCTTGGTGTTTTTTCGGCTACAAATTGTCCACACCCAAAGATTGCAATATCTCTCCGTATTACTTATACTATATGCAGGAATTTTTTGACTGCCTGCACTGCTCACGATATTTAATTACAAAGTATTGCGAGCTGTGCGGGGAGCGTATGTGTGCGTTTTATTAATTTATTAACCATGGGAAGCAATTTACAAAATGGATAGTCAAAATTACGAGAAAGATAATGTTAGCAATGTCCTTAAATGGATTTTATTGGTTGTTGCGATAGTCTCATTCTGTATTCTCGGATGGGCGGCAAAGGTTACGTACAGCACCGTACCTCCTCAGCCAGACAAGTTTATTGCGGAATCCGGAGAGTTGCTCATAACTGGCGAGGATATCGTTGCCGGCAAGGGCGGTTTCCAGAAAGCAGGCTTGATGGACTACGGCAGTCTCTATGGCATGGGCTCGTACTTTGGTATTGACTATACAGCAGAGTATTTGAAGCAACTTGGTTTGAGGACCGCGGACAACATCGCAATGACTCGTTTTGGTCAGCCATTTTCTGCATTGTCGGAAGACAACCAAGAGTCTGCAAAGAGAGAGATGCGAAAAATGCTCAAAGGCATAGATCTCACAAAGAGTGAGGTGGTACTTCCCGCTCCTCTAGCTGACGCAGTAAAAACCATCAGACAGGATATCGTTACTTTCCTCTTCACGGAAGACCCAGAAAAAGGGTGGTACGGCACGAAGGCACTTAATAATGAGCTAGCTGTGAAAACTGCCAACTTCCTAATCTACTCATCTATCACAACAGTTGCAATGCGTCCTGATGGCTCCGCATCATGGACCCAAAATTGGCCGTACGAGCCTTTGGTTGGCAATGCACCGACAACAAGCGCTTTCAATTGGACATGGATCAGCTATGCCTTTACATTCCTCCTCTTTGGCGCAGTGATTTGGGTCTACGAACAATATCTCAATCATCGCGATACTTCACCTAGGGAGCACAAATTGATTGATTTTCGCCCACTGACACCGAGTCAGCGCAAGGTTGGAAAATACTTCATTGTTGTTGGCGCGGTATTCCTGACTCAACTCGCCGTCGGTGTACTCATGGCGCACTATTATTCAGAGCGAACAAGTTTTTACGGATTTGATATAGCAGAATATCTTCCATTCAATTTCCTTAGAGCAATGCACATTCAGACTCCTATCGTTTGGATTGGTTTGTCGTGGATTGGCGCGGCTCTATTCCTTGCTCCAGCAATCAGCAAGCGTGAGGCAAAAGGACAAGGATTCCTAGTTGATCTTTTGTTCTGGGTAACACTGTTTGTAGTTGCAGGTGGCCTTATTGGAAATTACTTGGGTAACATTAACGTAATTGACAAAAATTGGTTCTGGTTTGGAAACCAAGGGTTGTCATACATTGAACTTGGTCGCTTCTGGCAGATGGGCTTCTTTGTCGGCCTATTAACATGGAGCGTTCTTGTATTCCGCGCATTGTGGCCTGAAAAGGGTCAAAGCATGAAAGCAATCCGTGAATTTTTTTCTGGCAATATTTACCTTGAGCACCTTTTGTGGGCTGCAACACTAAACATCGCATTGCTATACGCAGCAGGAATGGTTCCACTTACAGGAATCGCAAGCTCATTCTCTATTGCAGACTTCTGGAGATGGTGGGTTGTACACTTGTGGGTAGAACAGTCGTTTGAGTTCTTTACAGTGGCAGTGAGCGCGTACCTCCTTATGGAAACAGGTTTGGTGTCGCGAACACTTGCTGAGCGCGCTGTATACTTCGAGCTCATACTTATTTTCTTGGGAGGAGTTCTCGGCACAGGTCACCACCTATACTGGGTAGGTGCTGGCAGTATGTGGATTCCAATTGGAAGCATGTTCTCATTTATTGAGGTTATCCCACTTCTACTCCTTATTATTGAGTCCATCCAGCAATATCGTCTTATTAAAGGAACAGGTGGCACATTCAAGTACAATCTTGCATACTTATTTATCATAGGTGCTGCATTCTGGAACTTTGTCGGCGCAGGAGTATTTGGTGGCGGTCTTATCAATGCTCCACTAGTAAACTACTACGAGCACGGCACATTCCTAACACTCAACCACGCGCACTTGGCGCTCTTTGGAGCGTTTGGTTTACTGGCAATAGGACTCATCTACTACTGCTTGCGTTACGCGGCAGGCAACCATACTCCTTTTACGGAGAAAACTGGATACTGGGCATTCTGGCTCTACAATATCGGGCTCTTGCTTTGGATGACTCTTCATTTCCTCCCTATCGGGTTCCCTCAACTTGCGGCAGTGTACGAACACGGCTATGCGTTTGCTCGCAGTATGGAATTCTATGACACCACTGTTCTTTGGCAGTGGATGCGAATCCCCGGCGATGTGCTGTTTGGTGCCGCTGCTCTTATTATGGTTTGGGACTTCTTTAAAAAACTTAAGCCAGTCTTTAAACCACCAGTACAAGAAGGACAAGGAAACTAAATTTGTCTCAGTAAAAAAAAGCCCAGCCCATCCCAAAGGGGCTGGGCTTTTTTACTGAGTTCGTTGTATACTATACACGTATGAATACAGACAAGGGACCAGAACCAACCCCCATTAAAATCAAAGATTACCACCCTCACTACTACGGCGATCTTGTTAGGAAGCATCTCTTTTTCGCGGCATTTGTCATAATGGTTGCGGCGCTCATTGACAGCGAGCTTCGGAACTTTTATCTCTTTATCGGCCTTTTTGGAGTGGTGGGTTTCACTATCCTTGCCGGACTTACCAGTCCCAAAAAACGCTCGATAGTATTTACCGATGTCGTCGTGTCTGCAATAATGTTTCTCATTTTTGAATACTTTGCGATTTTCGCATTTATACAATACGAAAGTTTTTCAAACTCTGTGTTTTTCTTCCGCCAGTTAATCGCAGTGATTTATCTAATTGCATTGTATTACAGTACTAAAACACTGAGGTTTTACGATGACCTCGAACGTAGCGAATAAAATAAATCATAAACATATGTCATCAATAGCATCATTCATACTTCTTCTTCTCGGACTCTGGGTTCTCAGTTTTTTCGTATTTCATATTGCCGGGTTTCTTATTCACATTCTTCTTATTATAGCGATAATCATGATCCTTGTACGTGTTATTCGTGGAGAAAATCCATTTAGGTAAAGCAAACATGAAAAGAGGCGAAGACTACACTGGTGTTACCGTTACCTATCTCTGTCACGACGGCAACGGAAATTTTTTGTTTAATAAACGCTCCACCAATTGTCGCGATGAACATGGTTGTTGGGATCACGGGAGTGGTGCAATGGAGTTCGGCGATACAATCGAAGGCACGTTGAAAAAAGAAATTAAGGAAGAGTATTGCGCGGATATTTTAGAATACCATCCATTGGGCTATCGAGATGTACACCGAGAACACGACGGCAAGAAAACTCACTGGATTGCGCTAGATTTTTTAGTTCTCATCGACAGAGATAAAATTAAGAACGGTGAACCGCATAAATTTGATGACATAGGGTGGTTTGTGCTAGACAATCTCCCTAGTCCGCTACATTCGCAATTTTCCACCTTTTTGAAACTATATAGGGACAGGATCTGATACTGGGCTGTATAAGATTTAATGATATACTATTTTTATGAGACAAAGAATAATACAAGGCGGGTACATAGGAGTCCTCGCAGTCATTATTGGAACATCAGTAATGCTTTTCCTTTTTGTTAAAGTTTATCTTACGCCAAGCACGGCAGTGTCAGAGCTTCAACCAACAAATGCAGACGGAGTAATACCCGCCACGGAATACGAGCGTAAGCGTGCAACCATCGACAAGGTAAACACCATCGCGGACCAGCAAAAAGAAAGAGCTGAAGAAACTAACAGCATGATGGACGGCATATAGAAGTCCCGAAAGTAGCCACGGAAAAGTTGCGCCAAGTTACCGATCTGCTATGATTCCTGCATATGCGTATTCTCGCTATCGAAACCAGTTGTGACGAAACCGGCATTGCTATTGTTGAATCAAAAGGATCATCGCTGGTACCAAAAACTATAAGAGTACTCGCAAATACACTTGTATCGCAGGCGACACTCCACGCTCAGTTTGGAGGAGTCTTCCCTGCTGTTGCACGGCGCGAACATGCAAAAGCCATCGTGCCGCTTCTCGTGCACGCACTCACGGAAGCAGGTCTCGCGAAAAAACTTAAACAAGAGCGCATACTCTCAAAAAAAGAAGAAACTACCCTCGCGAGGATTTTCCATAAAGAGCCTGAGCTTTTTGTGCTTTTCAAGGAATCCCTTAATGCCCTCAAAGTTCCAATAATTGATGCGATTGCGGTAACCGTGGGTCCAGGACTTGAGCCTGCGCTGTGGGTCGGCATCAACACTGCCGAAGCGCTTGGCGTACTTTGGGGTGTACCGGTCATCCCCGTAAACCACATGGAGGGGCACATCGTTGCTTCACTTATGCAAACAAAGGATGACGGTAAAACTTTTTCACTCGCAATGCCGAGGTTTCCATCGCTCGCACTCCTCATTTCTGGCGGACACACCGAGCTTGTTTTAATGCCAAGCAGAGGCAAGTACAAAATGCTTGGACAAACACGTGACGATGCAGTCGGCGAAGCGTTTGATAAGGTTGCGCGCATGCTGGGCCTATCCTACCCCGGAGGCCCCGAGATCTCCAAGCTCGCAGAAAAAGCTCCAGCGCATGAAAAACTTTCTGTCCCGCTCCCCCGCCCTATGCTCAAGTCGGGCGACTTTGATTTTTCATTTTCAGGGTTAAAAACCTCGGTGCTTTATGCGATCAAAAAATTTGAAACTCTAACCGATCGTGATAAGGAACTAATCGCAAAAGATTTTGAGGATTCAGTAACCGAAGTCCTTGTTACAAAAACACTCAAAGCTGCGAAAAAGTACAAAGTAAAAGAGATCATTCTCGGCGGTGGTGTAACCGCTAATAGAAAAATTCGTAAGATATTTCAAGAAAGTGTTGCAGAGGAACTTCCTGACACTAAACTCTTCATTCCAACCATCCTACTCTCTGGAGACAACGGCCTCATGATCGGCGTCGCTGGACTCCTCCGCTCTAAATCCAAAAAACACATCGTCGCAAACGGCACCCTCAAGCTCGCAAAGTCAGTCAGCCCAACACTTGACGAACTGAGGAAGAGGAAATAAAAAAACCACGCTTTTAAAAAGCGTGGTAGGCTGTGAGCGAGAATAATTACTTTAGCCGTATCAATAAGCAAGAAACGGTTATTTTATCAACATATTTACTTGTAATAGTTTTTGTTATTTTTGATTTTAGTAATCCCAACCAACGAACTTCAACAATGGTGTGTCGCTCAACCCAGACAACTGGCCGAAGCAACTTTACGGATACTCTTGTCTCCATGTCAGATATCACTTCTGCTGGAACCCAGCAATCATCGGCCACAGACACTTCCACAAGTTCTCCTTTTTCAAGTGTTCTGTCTATATGACTCATAACCACGCTCCTCTTGTTGTAACTTTATAAGTATAGCATATTTAGTACGAAAAGTCAATCCCTACTGACCTGTCAAAAACTGTGATAAAATAAGCCGACAATGACTGCATTTCCCGAAAAACTAAACAAACCCTATGAGCCGGCAAACACTGAGGCTCGCATTTACAAACTTTGGGAGGAGAGCGGGTTTTTTAATCCAGACAACCTGCCTGCACGCCACCAAGAACCTTTTACAATCGTTATGCCTCCACCAAACGCCAATGGGCGGCTCCATGCAGGACACGGGCTCACCATCGCGCTCGAGGACATTATGACGCGCTACCAGCGGATGCAGGGCAAAAAAGCGCTCTGGGTGCCGGGTGCTGACCATGCGGGTTTTGAAACACAAGTGGTGTATGAAAAGAAACTCGAGAAGGAAGGTCACTCGCGTTTCAAAATGGACCGCAAGGAACTCTATGACGAGATCATGGCGTTCACTCTCGAGAGTAAGAAGCACATGGAAGCTGATGTGAAAGCGCTCGGCGCATCGTGCGACTGGTCGCGCGAAAAATTCACCCTCGACCCCAGTGTCGTTTCTGAGGTACAGGAAACATTTCGCAAACTCTATCGCGACAACCTGGTCTATCGCGGATACCGCACAGTGAACTGGTGCACCAAACATCAGACTTCCCTCTCTGATGTCGAGACCGAAACCGTAGAAAAAAATGACAAACTTTACTACATCAAATACGGGCCATTCACCGTCGCCACCGTACGCCCCGAAACTATTTTTGGCGATGTCGCCATTGCGGTTAATCCAAATGATGCACGATACAAGGAATTCATTGGTCAAACCGTTGAGGTACAGCATCCTGAAGGGAAACTTTCGCTCGTAGTCATCGGTGACGAAGAAGTTGATCCAGAGTTTGGTACTGGCGCGCTCAAGATCACACCTGCGCACGACCACAACGACTTCCGTATGTCCGAAACACACAAGCTTTCGCGCGTTGAGGTCATTGATCAATTCGGTAAACTAAATGACAAGACGGGTAAATATGCTGGAATGAAAGTTGCCGAAGCCCGCATAAAAGTTGTGGAGGATTTGCAGACACTCGAACTCATTGAAAAGATTGAGGATTATGCACATGCCGTTCCTACTTGCTACAAATGCGATACCACTATTGAACCGCGCGTGATGCCTCAGTGGTTTGTAAAAATGGCGCCACTGGCAAAATTGGCGAGCGACGCTGTGCGTGATGGAAAAATAAAATTCATTCCTGACAATTTTGAAAAAATATTTTTGTACTGGATGGATAACACGATGGACTGGAATATCTCGCGTCAGATCGTATGGGGAATTCAAATCCCCGCCCTCGTATGCAGAAGCTGTAACGTTGGCGTCCTCTATGAGGAAACTATCGAGGGTTCAGAATGCAACTGCGGAGGAACCTTTGTATGCGACACCGACACCTTCGACACATGGTTTTCGTCTGGCCAGTGGCCCCTTTTGGCACTAGGATACCCCAAAAGCCAAGATTTGAGCTTCTACCCAACGGATGTTATGGAAACCGGCCGAGACCTCATTTTCAAGTGGATCCCGCGTATGGTCATTTTTGGGCTTTATCTCAAAGGCGAAGTGCCTTTCCGTACGGTGTATTTACACGGCATGGTCAACGACAAGCACGGCAAAAAAATGTCAAAGAGCAAAGGAAACGTCGTCGCACCCAACGAGCTCACCGGTAAGTACGGAGCCGACGCGCTTCGCATCGGACTCGTCATCGGCAATACCCCGGGCAACGACATTGCGCTTGCAGAAGACAAAATAAAAGGGTATAAACATTTCTGCAATAAAATTTGGAATGCGTCGCGCTTCGTCCTCACAAACACCACCGGCACGACACTCGATACCCCACGACCTGCGCTCACTCCGCGTGACGAAGAAATCCTCACGGAGCTAAATACTGCCATCATCAGTATTACTGCGCACTACGAAAACTTTCGTTTCCATCTCGCTGGCGAAGAACTCTATCATTATTTTTGGAACACGTTTGCTGACATTATTATCGAAGAAATGAAACCGCGCCTTCTCGGCGATGACGAAGTTTCAAAAAAAGCCGGCGAGTGGGTACTCCTCACTATTCTCGTAGTGAACATCAAAATGCTCCACCCATTCATCCCGTTCATCACCGAAGAACTCTGGGAAATGTTGCCAAAAGAAAATAAGCAACTTCTCATCATAGAACCATGGCCGAAACCATTTTAACTTTTAAACCGGTTGTCATTGCGATTGTTGGGGGGATACTCCCGGCGCTTGTGTGGCTTTGGTTTTGGTTGAAACAAGATAGGGAGGCTCCCGAGCCTACCGGACTCATCGCATTATCATTTTTTGCGGGAATGGCGATAGTATACTTTGTGCTTCCTTTGCAAAAACTCGTTCTCGCATCAATATCTCCAATAATGGATACGGCGAATACCCTCGCATTTAAATTCTCACTGCCTCCACTCAACGAGCAAACTGTTCAAATAACTCTATGGGCTTTTATAGAAGAATTTGCAAAATACGCGACTGTTTTTCTTATCGCCTTCAAAAGTAATTATTTTGATGAGCCAATGGATGCAATCATTTATCTCATTACTGCCGCCCTCGGTTTCGCAGCAATGGAAAATGTGCTCTATATTCTAAAAGATCTTGCCCACGGAGGTGCTTTTGAAATATTAGCTAACGGTAATATGCGATTCATCGGTGCAACAATAGTCCACATAGTATCATCGGCGTTTGTGGGTATTGCAGTAGCATTCTCATTTTATGCGCCGAGACATATAAAATTTATAACGGTTATTTTGGGAATTTTCATCGCTTCTCTCTTGCACGCATACTTTAATTTATCTATAATAGAAAGCGATGGAACGATGAGGACACTTTTGGTATTTTCTCAATTTTGGTCAGCGATCATCGGAATCATTGTGTTGCTTGCTTTTGTTAAACGCCTACCAAAACCTATTGATAATTAAACCATTATGAAACAATCTTTTTTTGAACGACTCACGGGCGCGATTTCTCTCAAGGACCGATCCTCGGATTTTGAAGAAAACGTCCCTGTTGAGCAGCCTCCACAAAGCTCTTTTAGTCAATGGGAGACGGAAGAGGCTCAGGAGGGCGAACTTGCTGTAGATGTATATCAGACAAATGAATCAATTATCATCCAAGCAATGGTCGCTGGTGTAGCTTCTGAAGATCTTTCTGTGTCTGTCACGCGCGAAATGGTAACGATCAAAGGTAGGCGCGAAGGTCCAAAAGAAATCTCTGCTGAAAATTATTTTTATCAAGAACTCTACTGGGGCGCCTTTTCCCGCACAATTCTTCTCCCTGCCGAAGTTGAAACCGAGGAGGTAGAAGCGACCGAGAAACACGGGCTTCTTACCATAAGGCTTCCAAAAATAGACAAGGAGCGCAGGCAGACTATCAAGATTAAGTCGATATAGGGGAAACATTTGACTGCTGACATATGACAAGTAACAAAAATACCGTAACATTGTTACGGTATTTTTAATGGTGCCGAGGACCAGGGTTGGTCACGGATTACTAAGTCTTCTCGTTTGCTTCGCAAACTGTGAGGACTAAGTATCCTCTACCCCGGCTCGCAATTTTTGAAAAAGTCATGAAGAAAACTTTTTCAAAAATATTGCTGCGCCTTTCAACCCTTTTATAATGCTCCGCACATTTATCCTCGGCACCATAAGAAAAACCACCCGCAGGTGGTTTTTCTTATGGTGCCGAGGACCAGGGTTGAACTGGTGACCCCTCGCTCTTCAGGCGAATGCTCTACCAACTGAGCTACCTCGGCATGCGTTTTCTATTGTACCAAAGTTTATGGCCGAGCCTGCGTCCAAGACGTGAATTTGTTAATTCAGAATCTGCTGATTCGGCTACATCGGCGAATTTTATACTTTTGAAAATTTCAAATAATTGTTAATTATTTGACAGTACTGTCGCCTACTACTTCCCTATCAAATTCTTCACCGACTGTACATCTGTAGGAATAGAGCCGGCAGTTTTTTCAAAATTTTGAATGATGCCCATCGAAGTCTGAAAAGTCTTCATATACTTTTGAATCGTTGGCTGAAAATAGTAGTAAACTCCAAAAATGGACCCGAGGATTATCGCCCAATACACGAAAGTAAAAAACGAACTCCAGCGCTGTGCGCGACGCATAGAGCGGAGAATTTTGTTATTCTCGTGGGTTATTTCTAACAGCTCGTCGAGCTTGCGATCATCAAGGTCCATAAATGAACTATATCAGATTTCACCAAAAATTCAAACGCTTTCAGTAAAAAAGCCCGGTTGTTGCCGGGCTTTTGAAAAAATTGACATACTTTGATTATACGTGTGCCAGTCGCTCAAACTCGTTCCTATGTGGAACTGTTTTTATTGATACTGGCTTGATTTCCTTGAGACACTCCGCTGGCGCCAAGAGCGACTCTTCGAGTAATCCTCGGCAGCGAAACCTACAGATTGCCAGCCCATTATCAAGAACCTTCACAACATTAATCTCGATCTTGATCAATCCGTCAAGACAACCCGTGTAGCAACGCAAAAGCTTGCTACGGGTTCCAGTATCAAGCACATTTACTGAATGGTCCAGAAACTGCTTAAACCGAGCAACGTCGAGAAAGTTTCTTCCTAATGCGATTACCTTGGCTCTCCTTTTTGTACAAGTGACTTTTTTTGCCATGTTACACTTCCTTTCTTTTAGGATAAGACTTGGTTGTAAAAACAAAAAAATGGGAATTGCTCCCGCGTGAAATTGTACCACTAGAACCAAAACAATGTCAACTGTTTGTACAAGGCGAATTCAGGTTTTTCTTTGGTGGGCCGTTCTAATGAGGGAAAATGAATTCTCCAAGCACAAACATTAAAAGGGCGAGACCATATAACACTGCCAAGTATTTGCAAACTGACCACTCTTTGTGCTTGACGATAGTATAAATTCCGATAACGAAAGATAGCAGACCGGACAGATTAAGTATGAGATTAAGCGCGACATTGAATATTGAGAGTAGAAGATTGCCCTCAATGACAGCAGAATCTCCCCCTATGGCGAAGGCAAAAATGAGCGAAAACGCCATTGATATAACTAAGACGATACCAAATCCCACCGACCATTTACCTGAACGAGATTGCGGCATAAAATTTATTTTTATAATAAAAATTAATTAATCATTGATAAATAAACTATGAAGGAGGATAAAAAGTATAGTACATACGCCTATGATGATGGATAGAAAAACCAAAACAGAACGCTCTTTATATTTCCTAATCGCCAATATTCCGGTGATTAAAGCAATGATGCTTGCCGGGAATGCAACAGCTACTGTTATATCCCACCAGTGGTCGTCAAAATTAAGTATTTTTAGTATGAAAACAAGCACGCAAGAAATGGCAATTGCGATTAAGAAAAAGGCGTTCAAACCTACTGACCATTTACCTAATTTAGTTTTTGGCATAGATTATCTTTTCCTCTTGTTAGTTAATATTTTTCCGACTTTATGATTAAAAAATTTTCTTCCCCCAAAATTAAAACATGGTTCGAGCCGATGTTTTTCTACGGGTTCTTTTGCGGTTTCGAGCGGTGCGGCTCTGCCACCATTCCGAATTTTCGCGGAGGGAATTTTCCGAAAAAATGCGTTCAGACTAATTCAAGGATACTGCGCAAGAAGGAAAAGTCAAAGAGTTTTGGTTCGTGGTGCCCCATGTCGGTCTCGGAATTGCGGGTGTCAGACCCCACAAGGGTTCCTTGGGTACTTTTAGCGTATCAAACTGAACCCGCTCAGTCTGGTCTCAATAGACACGATAGACACTATAAAAAGAGCTTGGGTTGTGTCTCGTGAGACATACACCATTTGCTCGCGTCGGAACCTTAAATTTGTAAATGATACAAATGAGACACTAAGACGGCATTTTAAGGCTGTCTCATTTACAGTAGTTTACCATTTTTATACCACTCCATCGTAATGATCTGACCTGCTTTTTTAGATACTCCAAAGACTATGTATAATCCAAGCCTATAACCATAGCCATCCAGCCTTTGAGTCAATCCTTCTATTTTCCATATGTCGTCTCGAGCTGGGCTATTATTGGTTTCAATTTCTATGGCAACCAGATTATTTTGATCAGTATTTCTTTCGTGAACAGCTATATCCAACTCTATTAATTTACCTTTTAAGTATTTAGAGGCGCCTAGATGTTTATTATAAAAAGGATCACTGTGGATGTCACCAGTGTTAAATTTTTTGGATATTTGTGCTGCAAAACAAGACATAAAATTTCTTTCGACTCTGCCATTCTTCAAGATACCAATCTCGGCTTCGATTGTAGAATTTGCAGCACTTTCAATTTTGGACATCAGGTCTGCTTCTTCTTTAGTAATTTGTTGTTGACTGTTTGGCATATTAAAATGTGTGCACGACAAACTATGATAGCCACGACTTGTCCAACACTCTTATCAAATAAGAACACTTGCAATATTGCGTGTGACTTTATTATTCTTCAAAAAAATAATCAGAGTCTACTTTTTTAATCTGGTATGTTGCTAGAATTGATACACCAATATCATGCTCAATCATCAATCTAACCAGTTCTGAACCATCAACAAGAATAACCCTGCAATCTAATTTCTTTACGTAATCAAGAGCCTCTTGTGTGAAATTAGATGTTGTAATAAAGATACCTTTCTTTGCAAACTTTCCAGTTAATGCACCTACAAATCCTTGTACATCCGGGCGACCAACAGTTCCTTTCCATCGCTTTGCTTGAAGATAAATCAAATCAAGACCCAGTTTGTCTTCTTTGATAATTCCATCTATCCCTTCATCCCCAGTTTTTCCTAGTGCCTGCCCAGCATCCTTTCTAGAACCACCATATCCCATACCTATAAGTAGATCAACGACCACCTGCTCAAAAAAGGCAGGTGAACCATTCATCAGATTACTTAATAAATCAGCCTCTAGGTCCTTTAGAATTCTCTGATAGCTTGATTCTAAAGATTCTTCCGGAGTATTTTCTGAAACATCTTCTTTTTCTTGCGTCACTTGATCCTCGCTACCATATTGAAACTCGCGAAACGAGGAAAACTGATCCAAAAAATGCGTATCAATAACTTCTGGTTTTTGACTTAGAGCTTTCAATCCTTGCTTTGTGATTTTTACGTAACTCTTTTTAGGAGCATCTACTAAACCAGCCTTTTTGAGATATGTTTTTGCCCATCCAGTTCTGTTACTAAAAATACTCATTCTTCCGCTAGGGGTGCGCTGGACAAGTTCGTCTTCGGTTAATTTAAATTCAGCAGAAAGTGCCCCTTCAATTTCTTTAAGAGTATGCTCTTTTTCATCGGACAATTGTCTTAGGAAAGGCAAAATAATATATCTGAATTTTGGTATAGCCATAAATATTTTGTACTCAAATTATAGCATTTTAGCTAACCTATTCAAAAAAAGAGAGTTTTTAAACCTTTTAATTTGGTGGTGGTATCTACCACTAATTACAACTATTTTAGCTGGTAGTAGAAGTAGGTTCCGTTAGGAAATTTAATGTTAGGAACCCATAACGGTCGATCTTCCCACCCCTTATTGGCTTCACCCTTTAGCCTATAGAGTGTGAGCACAAGCCTGTCGTTGAAGCGTGCGCCCATCTCACGGTCAGTAGGAGAGAGTAAGGTACCTGTTCCTTTGCTGATACTTCTCTCTGTTCTGACAATAAGATGACAGTCGTACTTCGCACCTTTCTTGAGAGTCTCAACACAGTCTGCGAATGAGTGCTGATTCCAAAGATCACTTTTTTCTACACTAACAAGACGCAGTATCTTTTCAGCTTCGTCTAGTGAAATATCCTTTTCCATGTCCTTACTACCAAGCTCCGCGTCCAAAGCAGGGAGGCTGGTGTGCGTTGGATTAAGTGGAAAATAATTAACCCCACCCGCGATGACCATCAGGTCTTCTTTGAGAACAACGCTCATGCGTGTTGGGCGGGTTCCTTTTGGAGTAAGGAGGCTGACAGCCTGAGGTCCTTTTTCTAGAAGAGTACTGAACAGAGCATTGTTAGCATCATTCAGTTCTCGAAAAAGTTTTATGAGCGGTCGCGGACTGAAAAGGCGACAGAGCCCAGGATCTCGGTCATATCCGAATATTCTGGCGTGTTGCCACGAAGTATCTGCTTGGGGAGTTTTCGCGCTTCTGCAATAATAGACGATTTGCAGACCGGGAAATGTAACACCTCGCCCGAGTGTATTACCACCGATCACAATATTGAGACCTTTATCATACACGGATCCTTCCGGTGTTTTTGAGTTCAGAACAGTAATATTTACGCTCGGCATATCGGCACGAAGGAATCGCATAATTTCATCAAAGGGTTTAATATCTGTTTTTGTTTTTGAAAGCTCCTCCCATGCATCACGTAGATCAAATTCGAGGGTGGAAGAATTTGCAATAAGATCGGTTTTCACTCCTTCCAGGAATTTTTCCACCTTTGTCCTTACAGTTGAATGTTCACTTATTTTTACTCCGGGATGAATCAGCATGCTACACGCCGACCTCTCTTTGGTCAAAAAGAGATCGGATGCCACTACCAAAAAATGAAGGACTGCTTTACGAAGGCCGATTGGCACATGCTCTGCTTTTAGTAAATCGTCGCGCTCATTATCCTCTGTTTCAATAAGATTTTTTGAGTCCTCGCCATAAAAGAAATCACCGCCGAGATACCCCTTATTTGGTGGCAGATAAAAAGAATACTGGGGCTTCCATCCCGATAACTCTATCTGAAGAACAAGAGACTGTGGGGTTGCTGTAACATGGAGGTAAATTGACGATGGAGACTGCTTGTTTATTTTCTCAAGCAACATATTAATCGTACTCTGCTCATTTTGATTTACTTTTGTGTTGAGACTTGAGGCGTCTGCTTCATCATCGAGAAGAAAAAGTGGTTCATCCTTATAGATAGGATTTGTAGCAATATTGTTTGCCCACGTCTTCAAAACGCCGGAGTTTTTCTTAAGTACGAGTATCGTCGGCATAGAAAGACCGCGCGTAAGGAAGGCTTCCTCGTCTGATTCCCCAAGTACATTGAAGCCCGCCATGAATCCTCCGAGAAAATTCTTTGCACGCTCCAGTGTTTGTTTGTGTAGAATAACATTATCAGTGGTTACCAATATAAAAAACTTGAATCCTCTGTCAGCAGCTGTAGCCGCGATCGCAAGCATCTGTCCTGTCTTCCCACTCTGCACGTGTCCATAAAGCAGGCCAGAAACGTGACTATTGTGGTCAAAAGTATCTATATGCTTCTTTGCAAATTCCTCTGCACTTTTAGTTAGCGCCTCAACAAGCGCTGGGTTAGTAGCGCCTACTCGTCTTAAATAATTTTCTAAAAATTTGCTCATATTTTATCTTGAAAAATCTAGCAGCCATACTTCTGGATCGGTGGTCTCCTTAAGTGAAATTGTATTCCGTCCATATTTTTGAAACACTTCTGGTGTCACAGGCTGTCCGACCTTGAGGCACCCAGCTCTTTCGAGTCTTCCTTTAATCCACCGGCCTAGAGTTTTCAAGTCGCCTTCTGATCTGAAATTCTTTCCATAGTCTCCCTGAATTTTGCAGTTGAACCGCCACCCGTCGTCAGTGTACACACGGATTACTGAGTCTCGTTTTGGATAACCGTCTGCCATAGTTATCTCTATTGGAACAATGAGCTCTACTTCATACCAGTGACGAGGGCGTATTGCTCCTGTACTTTTCGCAAGCCTTCCTTTCCCAAAATAAGTATTAAGATTACTCTTGGCTTCCGCCTTGAGAGGAAGATCGAATACGCGGTCTGTAAGCGTGCTTTCTATTTTACGGTATTCTTCTCCTTCTAGTTTGTCTACATCAATTCTGTCTTTCAGCAAGTCAGGCATTTCAATAAACGTCCCTGGTTTTGGCCAATCGAGAATGTCCGTTGATGCTTTTACGACGAGTTCGTTATGTAGACCATCAAGCTTCATGAGCACACTCTCCTCGGTAAAAAGAGCATCCACCTCCCATTGTCGATTATCGAGGATATTACCAAGATTCGATGACCCCATCATTGCGGAAACCGGTGCAGGCTTTCCGTTTTTCCAGAACACATAGGTTTTCCCGTGGAATTTAAAAGCCGTGCATACGCGCACACTGCCTATACCTTTCTCCTTAAGAAATTCTGCAAGGTCTATAGCAGCTTCATACTGCGCGCGTGTGAATCCCTCTCTCCCGTGCATGCCGATTACAAGACTGCACATTTTGTCTTTGTTCTCTTCATTATAAAATAGGAGAATCGATTTTAGCTCCAACAGAGAGTCTTCTGTAACATAGCCAGTAGCTATTTTTATGCTGTCAGAATTAACGATGCCTGATTCAAAAGCTTCGCTGAATGAAGAGTTATCGTACTCACAAGGTTTGATTTTTGAATAAAGTAATTCCATACGAACTTATTTTACATATCAGATACTTCATCTAAAAACTTCCTAATTGCTTTTGCAATCGGCTTTATTCCAGCAGGTGGCACAGAATTACCAATCTGCCTTCTAACCTCAGTTATCGATCCAACGAACTCAAAATCATCTGGATAGCCAAATAGACGGGCACGTTCTCGATTAGTGAGAGGCCGGTTTTCTTTCCAATGGTACCCCCATGTACCCCCACCACCACCAGCAATAATAGTAGTCGAGGGCTTATCTGGATGCAAGCGACGGTATACATGGGAGATCATCCCCTTCACATAGTGCGGTGAGGTTTTAGGGATATCGGTGAAGTTTCCACCTGGCGGAATCAGTCTCAATTTTGCGACCGTGCTTGGATTAATGTTTTGGTGCTCGTTATTGAAAAATACTTTTTCAGCATCCTTCAGAGCTTCTTTTGCCGTAACATACTTATCTGGTGTATGAGTGGGAAATGGTAGCTTAAATTCTTTATTAAGATCGTTACGGACACCAATGATTAACACACGCCGGCGAAGCTGGGGAGCGCCGTAGTCTGCAAAGTTTATAGGATAAACATTCACTTTATAGCCTGCCTTTCCAAAATCGTCCACTATCTGAGTGACTGCGTTGCCTTTGTTTGCGCTTAAAAGTCCTCTAACATTTTCGGCAACAAACATTTTCGGCTGCTTCGCCAAAACAACACGAACGAATTGCCTATACAGGTTCCCACGATCAGTTTTAAGACCCATACGCTTCCAGATCATGCTGAAATCCTGACATGGAAACCCGCCGAGAACAATGTCACATTCTGGAATATCTTCATTTTTAACAGCGGTTATACTCCCTTCCATTATATGGTCGCCAAAATTTTTCTTGAAAGTTTCGCAGGCCCAGTGGTTCACATCATTTGCCCACAAGATATCAAATCCTGCATCTTTGAAACCGAGGTCCATTCCACCGGACCCAGAAAAAAGAGAGGCCACGCGGTGTACTTTTTTCTCTATAACGGACTTGCCCGAGCGGGCAACCTGTGGCTTCGCTGAACGGTTATTTTGTTTTTGTGGAGTTGTTGTTCTCATGTGGTCATTATACCTTAATGCGTTAAAAAAAGCCGCTACTTTTTGCTGTAAAAATTATTGAGCCACGATTTGGGAAAAATTGTCCACGGTCACATCCTCCAAACTGGATATTTCACTTTAAAGTTTCCATTCAATGAACGCGAAGTTCTCTGTCGTGAGGCCATAATCAAGAGACTTCTCGAGCCACTGTATTTGGGTCTCCCGAATATTGTCTTTCTTTTGACGCTTGAGTTCAATGAACAACATCATATCTCCTTTCCACACGAACACATCCCAACAACCACCAGACCGACCAGTCTTGGCACGGATGGAGTCAATTAATTCTTTTTGTTTTTGTGGAATCTCTATGGGGTCAACAACATCAGGAAGACCGACTCTGTAATTTCTTCTGTACGAATCAACCCATACGCCATTCCATCCATGTGATTGAAGCAAACGCAAAACGGCGAGCTCTGCAAATACAGGCTCGCCGTTCCAATCGACAACTGGTTTGTTGTTATATGTGTTAGGTATCGATGCTCCTTTCCATGGAGTGAGTGTAAGAAAATATTTCTGCATGGAAATTTGCTCACCCGAAGGAAGCGAGAATATTTCGCCATCAACTTTGTATGGTTGTAAAAACTCAAGATTACCTTCTTGAGAAGTATGAGTATGGTCGTCGTCCATATTTGTTCGTCGCGATTTTGTTATACCTAATTTGGGGTACAAAAAGCCCGCTACCAGGAAGGCACCTTGCGGTAACCTCTACCAGAGTTTCCCCTGGTAACGCGACGAACGCCCTGATAACGGGTTCTTTATGTTCGTCGCGATTTGCAGCCATACCCTAAAGATTTTTGAAACCCTTTAGGGGTTAGGCCGACTTCTATGAAGTTGTAAGTGCATTGTAGCAGAAAATCTGCTACTCCTCCATTTAAGCTTAGTTCTGAAGATTTGTGTAGCTCAGTTGTCTACACCTGTGGATAACTCAATTTACACTGTCCCGCGAAAAACCGTGATGGAATTTGAGTATTTTTCAGCTCATCTCTATCTATTTACACTACTGACATCCTTGACAGAAAAAATCAAAAAAGTGGCTAAAAATCTATTGCAATTTTTATAAATCAATGAAACAATATGTATGTTAGCTCATTTCATATTTATAAATACCTGTCGCTTACGCGACAAACGCTCCTATCTTCAGAGGTGAATGCCAAGGCAGACTGAAGCGAGGGTCGTTGATAGGATTTACATATAACAACTGATCGGTACTGGGGTCACAAGCCAGAAAGGTGTCCGATGAAGAACTGTAAATCGAGTAAATAACAAACGGAAGTTTGTCGTTTATTTGATTTACAGTTTTTTGTATATCAATAAACGTCAGACATCCATTTGAGATGTGCTGACGTTTATTCGTTATTAACAAAAAATATGGATATTAAAATCACGTATGTGCCTATTGGTTCTTTGAATCCAAGCACATACAATCCACGCAAGTGGAACGAGGCGCAAACTAATGCACTCAAAGAATCGATTACAAAGTTTGGAATAGTTGACCCCGTCATTTGCAACTCTGCATCTGAACGAATGAACACGGTGATTGGCGGACACTTTCGATTGAAGGTTGCTAAAGACCTCGGACATACTGAGATGCCAGTGGTCTATGTAAATATTCCTGATATCGAGAAAGAAAAAGAACTAAATGTGCGATTGAATAAGAACCTCGGTGAGTTTGACTTCGAGCTTCTGAAAGATTTCGGTGAAGCGTTCCTCGGCGAAATGGGTTTTAGCACTGAAGAGCTTGATAATATATTTGCGATTGACCCAACCCCAGAAGTATTCGACTTGGAAAAGGAGCTGGAGAAGCTCAACATTCACGAAATTAAAGTAGAGAAGGGTGACATATACGAAATTGATGGATCACGGCTCATGTGTGGTGACAGCACTATTGAATCCGACATGCTGAAACTGATGGAAGGAGCACAGGTGGATATGGTATGCACTGATCCCCCCTATATTTTGGACTACCTCAAAGGGAAAACAAAACAAAAGGACGGAGTGACTGAAGGGTTCGGACTGAAGAAGAATCGTAAGTATCTTGAGACAGATGTGCTGCCATACAACTTCACAGAACTCTGGATGGCAAGCGTGGCAAAGGTGCAGAAGCCAGACTTCTCTATCATGATATTTGAGCATCCAAAGAATCTCCGCACTATCTGGAATGAATTGGAGAAACACTGGAAATACCGCAACACCATTACATGGCATGTTCCCAATCGTGTGCAGGGATTTGCGGCTAAGTACAAATTCTTTAACAAGAGTGATATCGCTCTGGTTGGCACTGATGGAGAGATAGCTCTTAATCTTGAGACAGAGAGTGACGAGCTTTTTCAGAATGAATACGAGAATGCAATCTTTGCAACTTCTGGGAAACCTCATTTCGAGTCATATGAGAAAGGCAAGAAGATTTGTCCAACTGATTTCATTGACCATATTGCGGCCGACGAAAAATCTTCGGGGCAAGGAATTATCTTTGGCACAAAGCCGTTAGAATTATTGATCCCCTACATCAAGGTACTGACCAAACGTGGTGACTTGGTGCTTGAGCCATTCGGTGGATCAGGAAGTACACTCATTGCTTCGCTGAAGCTTGGGCGTAATTGTCGCATCATGGAAAAGTCCCCCGTGTATACGGAAGTGATAAAGGGTCGTTGGGAGAAGCACACGGGAAAGAAGGCGAAGAAGATTAACTAACCACTTCTATGCCTTCTCCTAAAACAAAGAACAAAACGGAGAAGCGATTGGAAACATTAGCGGTAAAGACAAGGGCGCAGAAGCAGGCGTTCCTCGAACAGCTCCCAAAGTATCCGATAGTACAGGTCGCCTGTGAGAAATCAGGTGTCGGTCGTTCGACGTACTATGCGTGGCGAAAGGATGATAAAGAATTCGCGAAGGAAGCCGACAAAGCCATTAGTAGTGGTGAGCTCTTCATCAACGATATGGCAGAGTCGCGCCTCATTCAGAATATTCAGAACGGTAACAACACCGCCATTATCTTTTGGCTGAAGAATCATCACGGTGGATACAATGACCGTATCGTGCATGAGCATGAACACTCACTTGAGCTTGTGGATGAGGATCGCAAGGCTATCGTAAAAGCCCTGATGAACATCGGTCTTGGAAATGTTCTCGTGAATAACGGCATAGACCCAGAGCAGTGGCACGAAAAACAGCGACTTGAAAAAGAGGAGCACATGAGGCGGGTAAATGGGGTCATTGGGTCTGCACCAGAAAAGGCGGATACTATTTTTAAAATTCCTTCTCGTCCCAGTCCACCAGCAGTTGAAATGCCAAACACTCCACCAAAAAAGCGACCAGTGAAAAAAGGGATAAACCTTAAAGAGTACTTCAGTGATGTAGCGGTTAAGAAGTGCCTTGGGAGTAAATAGTTGTCTACTTCTTGTCTACAACCCCGCCTAGGATACCTAGCGGGGTTGTGTCATTCCTTGTGTATATGAGCAAAATTGAAATGCCAGTTGGGGCTATGGCGAGGGAGATTCAAGCCCCCGTAAGGGTTAAATATTGCCTGTACGCGAGAAAAAGTACAGAAAGTGAAGAACAGCAGGTCTTATCGATTGATAGCCAAATTAAGGAGATGCTCCAAATGGCAGAAAGGGACCATTTGGAGATTGTGGAAATCAAGAAAGAATCGCACTCGGCAAAGGAGGCTGGGCAACGGCCTGTCTTTAACGAGATTGTCGAGGAGATTAAAAGCGGTAAATTCAACGGCATCCTCACTTGGGCACCAGATCGCATCTCAAGAAACGCGGGAGACCTAGGGAGAATTGTTGACTTGATGGATTCAGGCAGACTTCACGAGATACGCACCTATGGGCAGAAATTTAGCAACAACCCGAACGAGAAATTCTTACTGATGATCCTCGGATCACAGGCGAAACTCGAGAACGACAACAAGGTGGTCAATGTAAAGCGTGGGTTACGTGCGCGATGTGAGATGGGTCTGTGGCCGTGTACCGCCCCTACTGGATACCTAAACAGTACTAATACCGAGAGAAGCTGTCATGTAGAAGTTGATATCGAGAGGGCTCCTATAATAAAGAAAATGTTTGAGAAAATAGCATACGAAGGATATAGTGGTCGCAAAGTACACTCATGGTTAAAAGACGAGATGAAATTCAAAACAAGAAATGGTAAACCTCTCAACGTAGGTAACATTTCTTTAATACTGAGAAATACTTTCTACTATGGAACCTTCGAATACCCGAAGAAGGGCGGGCAATGGTATCAAGGAAAACATACGCCAATAATAACCAAGGAGCTTTTCGACAAAGTGCAGGAGAGCCTCGTGGGCTACTCCACAAACAACGCAAGCAAAGAATTCGCCTTCACAAAACTGCTAACCTGCGGACTGTGCGGATCAGGGATTACTGCCGATGAGAAATTCAAGAAACAACAAAATGGAACAGTACATCGGTACGTCTACTATGGATGTTGCAGATTTAGAGACAAAAACTGCAAATCAGGGTACATGCGAGAAGAGGATTTAATAGATCAACTTGCAGAACTCATGGATGAAATTCACCTTAATGAGATAGGGATGAAGGAAAAAATAAAAGAAGAAATCGAACGACACAAGAAATTCGAATCAGGATTACTTGGTATAAAGAGTACAACGGTAAAAATTGCCGACATCGACATACGAAACTACGCAAAATATATTTTGAGAGATGGAAAGACCTCAGAAAAACGAGAATTACTAACCTGCCTGAGGAGTAAGGTAACGATGGCGGAGAAACGGATTAAAATTAGTTAACTATTAGACCTACTTCTGTATGACTCCAAAGATCCAGCGACCTCCTGCTTTTTCAGCGACTTAATTTTTAGAATAATCTCGTTTGAATATCTAGTTAAATCGCCCTCATTAGATCTCCAACAATACCTAGGGTCTTCTTTGAGTTTAAACTTAAAACATATAGCTTGAAAAGTGTAGGGTGTAAATTTCTCACCATTTAAGGATCCAATTTTTTGAACTATGTTTTTTTGACGCCATGGGTGTGTAATATTTGGATCTTGTATCTTTGTTATAATTAATGGGCCTCCTGTCGCACCACGTACACCATCAACCCCTGCAACGAAATCAGCTTTTTCGATTTTTTTAACTGATTGTACGGAAACATTAAATATTGTCATTAGCCTAGCTGTATCATCTCCAGCCTTTTCAACCTCCTCCAAGCTTGCAACTAATGTATTCATGAACTGCCTGACTGCTGATCCTTTTGCGGTTGTATTTTTCGATCCTTGAGAAATATACTTTACAGGGTCGATTGGTGGTTCAATCCCCAAAGGGATGAGTTGCCACGAAATATCGTGGGCTAAATTCTTTCCAAATATTTCTAGAAGTAAATCTTTAAAGTTAATTATATTTGTTTGTGCAAGTGAGTAAATTAAAATGCCAAAATTTTTTTCATTGTAAAAATGTACTGCGTTATCTCTGTATGTACTCAGAAGGCTGAGATTGGCACGAAGTGGTAAAGTTGGTATTTTTTTAGGAAAAAATTTTTCTGCTTTGGTAAAGGCATCTGTCATAGACATTGTTCTGTATGGTTCATTTCTTTTTTTTCGATAGTATATCGAACCCCTATTTTTTGAAATAATAGCTTTAAGCAACAACTCCCATGAGTTCAGAAGTAGAATAACAAAAGTCTCCTCTCTATAGAGAAAGCTTGGTTTATTATATATTTCTATTGACGCAAGCAATGCACTTTTTGCATTCCGAAATAAGTGTCGCGAGGAGCCTTGGTAGTTCATTATTACAATAATACACTTATTTACACACGAAAAAAGCACCCAATTATTCCTCTCGGTAAAACCAGAGAGGGCATTGAAAATGCATAGTTTAAATACCATAAGTTCGATGTATTAGCGGGGTCGTGTTTTTAGCTGTCAAAAAACCTTTATTTTGTAGACCTCGGTCGGTCTCACATGCTGGTGCCCTCGGCAAGAATCGAACTTACATCTAATCCTTAGGACGGATCTGTTCTATCCATTGAACTACGAGGGCAATATGACACTTTAAGCTTATTCCGCTAACCTCTACTGTTGTCTAAACATATATTATGGCCGAGCCTGCGTCCAAGACGTGAATTTGTTAATTCAGGATCTGCTGATTCGACTACGAGAGCGTACTGTGTGGGAAAGGCGGCTTAAGCCGCCTTTCCCACACAGTACAAATTCAATTCTATAAACTACAAACCGAGAAGTCCCGAGAGGCGGGGTTTGTCGAAACCAACTATCATCTCATCGCCTACAAAAATTACCGGTACGCCCATCTGCCCACTGCGCTCAATCATCTCCTTGCGCTTCTCGAGATCGGTGCCAACATTATACTCGATATAATTCACATTGTTAGTCGCAAAAAACTCTTTGGCCATTTTGCAATATCCGCAGGTTGGGGTTGTGTAAATTGTTACTTCTTTCATAGGGGTAAATATTATAAATTCTATCAATTATGGGATATCCCAAGAACTTTTTCAGTTTACCATAATAGGCAAAAGCATACCAGAGCCTGTGCGGGTACCGGGAATCGAACCCGGGTCTCAACCTTGGGAAGGTCGCATCCTACCACTAAACTATACCCGCAAATTTTTTGAGACTACTTTTCGAGGAAAAAAGAATTAAAACGTTCCAAGATACTTTTCTTTTCCTCAGCCCCACTATTCTTACCTTTTTTAGCGCTATCGTCAACCACGACAACGATCTCCTCTCCTGGCAACGCAACAGTATATTTTTGCCGTACCTCTTCCTCAATCCCCTGTTCACTTTTAAGGCGTTTTAGGCTCTGTTGGAGCGTGTCAGTGCGGGATTCAAGCTGGAGTAGAGAGCGCTCGGCGATATCCCGCTCCGAAACCGCAATTTTAGCTTTTTCGTGAATATTCCAAGCTCCCCTGCCGACAACAAAAAGGACCACAAAAAGGACCACGAGGGTTATCTTGGAATAGAGGATTTTCCTCATTTTTTTACGTTCTTGAAATGGGATCATTTTTAGGGTTCCAGTTGACAAGCCTACATAAATGCGGGTATCTTCCCGTCGCCGATTAGACTTTATACAGGCTATGATGTAGTATACGAGAATATTAGTTAATTTTACACCCCCGTTATATTCAAGCGAGTGCGCGAACATAAAACTTGCTAGTTTTATGTTCCGAGCGAGCGTAGAATATATAGTAATCTATATGATGTTCGACAAAAAATACAAGAAATACTGGAATACATTTGGAGTCGTAGTTTCCATCCTTGTCATTGTGAGTATGATACTCCTCTACGCTGCTCCGTCCCTCTCTCGATAGACAGATTTTAAGGTTTTGTTGCTAAGGGTTTCATAAAAAATGAGGTTTCGTACTTTGTACAGAACCGCATTTTTCTATATCTATATTCGATTACTTCCCTTCCCCGCCACGGACCATTTTCAAAAATACCTCATGTGGAATGTCCACTGTGCCCCGAGCCTGCATCTTTTTCTTTCCCCGCTTCTGCTTTTCCCATAATTTTTTCTTTCGAGAAATATCTCCACCATATAAATACCCCGTCACATCTTTTTTCATCGCTGTAAGCGAACGCGAGGAAATAATACGCCCAAGCCCTTGTCCCTGAATCTTCACATTGAAAAGTTGCCGTGGCAGTATGCCATGAAGCTTTTCCACCATATCTTCTGCTTCTCGCTCGATGCGACGACGTGACACGACTTTTGAAAAAGCGGGTACGATCTCCTCGGCAACTAAAATATCGAGACGCGCCACATCCGCCTCACGAAGTCCGGCAAGTTCGTAAGCAAGAGAAGCAAAACCAGACGAAACACTCTTGAGATCATCAAAAAAATTACGCATGAGCTCACGAAGAGGCATCTCGACCTCGATTACCGTACGATTATCACCAAAAAGCTCAGTTGCGCCAACAACAGCTTCGTGTTCGTACAAGAGTGTCATGATTGGACTCACAAAATCAGGTGGCGTGATTATTTTTACTTTAACCCACTGTTCGAAAATTTTGCTTGTTGAGCCATAGTCGGGGAAAAGATGCGCTGAGTAGATAATTTCGTGTTTTCCATTGTTCCTCATTTCAACCTCATAAGTAATCGAGGGAGTTGTGACAATGATTTCAAGGGTGAATTCACGGCGTAGACGCTCAGTCACAATCTCCATATGGAGCATTCCGAGAAATCCGCAGCGGAAACCTCGCCCGAGGACACCAGATACTTCTTCCTCAAACGACAACGACGAGTCCGAGAGGCATAGAATCTCGAGCGCTTGCCTAAGTGCAGTAAAATCATCCGCACTTTCTGGATACACCGAGGCCCACACCACTGGTCGCGGCTTCATATATCCCTCAAGTGGAGCGAGGGTACTCCTTTGGGCCATAATCGTATCTCCAACGGATGCGATGCCCGGTTTTTTAATCCCCGTCAAAATATATCCAATTTCTCCAGCAGAGATGACCTCGGTATCCACCATGTCGGGATGAAAAATACCTACACCTAGAGCGCCAAATTTTTCTCCCGCTTGTGCAAATACAAGCGTATCATTTTTTGAGGCCTTCCCATCAAGCACACGCACATACACAATAATCCCTTTGTGGCTCGAATAACCAAAGTCAAACACTAGAGCGCGAAGCGGCCCATCTGACCCCTTTTCTGATACTGGTGCCTGAATGCGCTCAATTACTGCGCCGAGAATTTCTAGCACTCCCTGCCCTGTCTTGCCAGACACCTCAAGCACTTCACTTGGGTCAATATCAAGCAACTTTGCTACTTCTTCTTTCACTTCATGCACACGTGCAAGAGGTGAGTCAACTTTTGAAACTGCAGGAATAATCACGAGACCTCCCTCCCGCGCCATAGCAAGCACGGAAAGCGTCTGCGCTTGTACTCCCTGCGTAGAATCCACGAGGAGGATCGTTCCTTCCACAGCCTTCATAGCGCGTGATACTTCGTAAGCAAAGTCGATGTGCCCCGGTGTGTCGATGAGGTTCAAAACATATTTCTCACCTTTGTACATGTGCTCCATGCGCACCGGCTGCATCTTAATAGTGATGCCACGTTCTCGTTCGAGCTCCATAGAGTCAAGGACTTGTTCCTTCATTTTGCGCGCCTCCACTGTGCCCGTCACCTCGAGCATGCGGTCCGCAAGCGTCGACTTGCCGTGGTCAATGTGCGCGATGATAGAAAAGTTTCGGAGGTGTTTGAGGTCCATGGGAATAGTTAATAGTTAAATATCAAAATAGTTAATCGACGAGGGCGTTTGCCGAAGGCAAACGCCCTCTATTGAATATTTACTATTTATTGCCCCACCATACCACAAAACCCTTGAAAATTAAAGGTTTTTATAATTGTTTGTTAACATTGCAGCAATAGAGTTTACACTTTCGACTTATTTAGATCTCCTCCTTGTCTGGAATCACCACGCCTGACTTCCAGAACTTATGCTTAAGCGCAGTGCGAACATCACGAATCTCTTCGTTACCCATAAGCTCTAAAATGAGCCACCATGTGAGGATCCCCGCAACCCCGGCCACGAGCCCTTGTATAAAAATACCAAAAAAAGTATCGAGCGAGAGGTATAATCCGAGAATTTCCAAAAATTCATATGCGACTAAGCCCGCTATCAGCGCTGAAAATGACCCATGCATAAGTGTGTCCTTCACTGGTGAAAGGAACTTGCCAAATCGACGTCTGAAGAAATAAATAAGGAGGACTGTATTCAAAAGCATACCCACAGAATATGCGAGGGGCAACATCAGAACTGAAGCGCCAGCGAGCCCCTCAACACGCAGAAGTGACCCGGTAAAATCTTGCATGAAGGTTGAACTAGTATAAATAGTGAGAAAACTATATCCCGTGACCCCTATCACTACTGCTGATAGTACATTTACAAAAAGTGGGATTGAGTTGTTCCCTGTCGCATAAAACCCGCGCACAAAGAGAAGCCCTATGGACTGCGCGACAACTGACACAGTAAATATTGCGAGGCAAGCTGCGGTTAGTTTGGTTGCATTCCAATCAAATGATCCTGACCCCAAAATAGTGCGTACAATTTGTGCGCGGAGCACGATCATGAGCACCAGTACGGGGAGCGACCAAAATACTATATGCCGCGCAGCCGCCAATATTTTTTCAAGAAATTTTTTTATATCTTCTTCAGCAAAGTGTTTTGAAAGACCAGGGAACGCCGCGGTGGCGTAACTAACTCCGATTACCGCAAGAGGTACCGACTGAAGATTGAAAGCAAAATTAAACACCGTAATTGATCCTTGCTGAAGCTTTGCTGCAAATGCGACCAGTGCAAAAAGCGCAATTTGGTTTGCGGAGAGACCAATGGTACGAGGCAGAGATACACGTACGACCTCCCAAATGTCCAAGAAGGACGGTACGGGAGATAGACTCAACGTAAAACCGTTGCGTGAGCTCACAAAGAAATGCACGAAAAAATGAAGGAATGCACCAAGAACAACACCCCACGCGAGTCCGATAAGCCCGAATGCAGGGTAGAAAAAATATGCGCCTACAATAATACCAATATTGTAGAGCACGGGCGCAAGCGCAAAAGCAAAAAACTTGTGTAGCATTTGTGTCACGCTACCGAGCAAATTAGAAAGACCGAGAAGAATTGGGGAAAGGAGGAGGAGGCGAGACATTAAAACAAGCTCGCTGTACGCATCGCCAGTAAATCCAGGAAATAGCGCGTGGACTAACGTGGGAGCCATGATATATACCCCAATAGACACTGCGATAAGCAATGAAAAAAATACTGTAAAAGTATCATTCAAAAACTTTTGCGCACGCTCATCACTTTCTCCTGCTTTTTTTGTGAGAATTGGAATTAGGACGAGTGCAGACATAAACGAAGCAATCCCGGCAAATACAAAGTCAGGAATACGAAATGCCGCATAGTAAATATCAAGAGTTTGCGAAGCCCCGAACAAATGTGCCAACAATCGATCGCGGAAAAGTGCAAGTATCTGCGAAAGTATTGCAAAAAGCCCTAGGAGAAATGCAGCTTCGTGGAGTCCGTTCCATTCACGCGAAAAAAGTGAGAGAAGTCTTTTTACCATAATTATCTTGAGTATACAGTAGAAGCCGTGCTCTGTGCAAAAATTATACAATGAAGAACCTCGGGTTAAACCGAGGTTCTTCATAAACTCATATCGATAAGCCGAATTCTGTCCCAGCCCATACTGGATGAGCTGAGGATAGTCATTTATCTGGGAGTGCGATTACTCGCACCCTCGAGCGGCACTCCCCCCACCACAATACGCACTACTCGTTCAAACTTTTTTCTATACGTTTTTTAAGCTCCTCGTAAGCTCCCTTAAACTTTTTCATTCGTAGTTCTCGCGTGCAGGCATCACTTTTATTTGCGTAGGCCTCGTAGTACACGAGTTTAAACGGAACTCTATGTTTCGTAGATACATTCTTGCCACTATTGTGCTCAAGAAACCGCCTACGCAAATCAGATGTCTGACCTATGTACAATTTGCTATCGACTGAACTTTTTAAAACGTACAAATAATGCATATTGTGGTGGGGGGCACGGCCTTGCACTCAGGTAAGGATTTAGCCGTTTCACCTCTTGCATTACTACAAGAACTCACCCGCATAAATAAATCTGCGGGTGTCTCTTTCTTTCGTCCGAGACGTCTCTGCTCGCACCTCTGAAATTACTTTCGACGGGCGTTACCCGCTACCCTTCTCCGAGCATCATTGCTGACACTTGGGAGTGTTCGGACTTTCCTCCCCCCACCAATCTCATCTCCAAACATACTGAGAGGTATTATTTTATTTTTAAGCAAAATATCTCCTCTGTCATTTAGAAACAAAATTGGTGGGGGGCGACCATCTGATATGGGTGAGCTTATTATACCACTATTTTGCAGAAAAGCAAACATAATGCATGTGCCACGTAAAAATCCCCAGCCACTCTAAGGTGGCTGGGGATTTTTTTAGGCTTTATTATTTCTTTGCTGCCTTCTTTGGCTTCTTTTTTTCCTTGTGTGCGTCTTTGCCTTTTGCCATAATATTTTTTATAAAAAATTATCTTATTCGACCGTCTTCTCATTCATTGTATCGCGATGATGTTCCAATTTCAAGAATATCTCCATGTTTGAGAGCATGATTAGCAAAATACCCTGTACCCACCTCAAGAACATATTGTGCCGGCACGACCGGGGTATGTACTTTAGGATAGGACTCTGGTGTTGCATTCTCCCATACATCCACAATCCTGCGATTCGCATCAAACCAAATAATGTCTATCGGAAACCGCATGTTCTTCATCCAAAACCCATAAAACCCAGGGTCTGAAAAAACGAAAAGCATTCCCTTGCTTGAATTAATTTCTTTGTATCCACTTAACCCATTCTCTCGAAGTTCTTTGGTGTCTGCGATTATTACAGTTATTTCTTTTCCCCCGATAAAGACTTTTGTTTCATTTGCTGTCGGTCTAGATACACCAAACATCACTGCGGCCAAAATAGCTGCTGCGGTGCTTGCATACAACGCCCCTAAAAGGATTCTGCCGATCAGCGTCGTTTGTTTCATTCAATAGTTTACCTGTTGAAACCTTCCATCGCCTTCTCGCTATTTTTAATTTCCTCTTCAAGGTCATCGATGTGTAAATCTTTAATGTCTCCAACCTCAAAATCCTCAAGGTCTTCTTTCATTTCATTCGCACTTTCTTCTACAGCATCCTGTGCTTTTTCAAATACTTTCTTTGCTTGTTTTGAAAATTGCTTCGCGGCTTCAAAATCACCTCGAGCATCTGCTTCTCTGGCTTTGTTCAAAAAGTCTTGTGAAGCAGCGATAACATCTGGTGGAAGCTGTCCTGCTAACCCTTCAAGTCGCGCTTTGAGGCGCAACGCCTCATCTAAATGCTTCTGTGCTGACATTTCCTTGCCCATTATCTCCTCAAAAAGTTTTTGTTCGTCCTCTAAATCACCATCAACGTCCTCTTCTTCTTTTGCGGCATCACTCTTTTCTTTAGTGATTGACTCAAGTGCCTGAGTTAAACCTTTGACCTGTGGGTCTGTTGGAGAAAGTGAATCGAGTTTTGCGCGGATTTCCTCTTCTGCGCGAGAAGCTTTATCTTTATGTTCTTTGAGAATATTTGTTAATTCTTCACGAATAGCATCGAGCTCATCGTCAAGCTCACGTGCAATATTTGCAACGTCTGAACCCTTGTCTTTTTCTCCTTTTACAATATCTGCCGCCTGTGCAATGCGCTCATCAAAATTTGTTTTGGCACGGGCAATATTTTCAAGTTTTGCTGATGGGTTTTTGAGAACTTCACTCATTTCCGCAACACGCTCCTTGGCGTATTCAAAATGCTTGCGAGCTTTATTTTCTTTATTAAACGTAATCGCTATATTGAGCACTTCACTCCATCGGTCAAGGAAGTAGAAGAAGTCTCCCGGCATGAGGCCTGGGTTTGTAATAGTTATTGTTCCTGTCACTGGCGTAAGATCAGTTGTTGATGTTTGAGCAAAAGAAACAAACGGCGCCGAGACCAACATAATTCCTGCAACAATAAATTTATTCATAGATTTCTATATATTATAAATTAATAAAACGTAACCGTATTATACCACGTCACGCAACTTATTCACAATAAATGACCGTGCAACAATAAATCCTACACCAAATACAAAAGAAAACCCGACTGTCAGCTGACAGTCGGGTTTTCTTTTGTATTTTGGGATTAACCCATGCGGCGGTTTCCGCCGCCAAACTCGCGGCGAGGAGCGCGTTCCTCAAGAGGACGTGCTTCGTTTACCGTAAGTGTGCGACCCTGGAAATCCTTGCCATTCATCTCTTCGATTGCTTTGTCAGCATCCGCATCGTTTGCCATTTCGATGAAACCAAAACCCTTTGAACGACCAGTCATCTTGTCGATGATGATTGCCGAAGAAGTAACTTCACCAAATTCTGCAAACACTGCTTTGAGATCATCCTCAGTCGTTGAATAAGGAATCCCCCCTACATACAATTTCTTTGCCATAACTCTTTTTTTGCTTAATTTTTGCTTAATTCTGTGTAAGTGACCCGTTTTCCTCGCCCTCTCACCTCGGCTAGAACCAAGCAGTCAAGCAAGCACTGAGTGAAAACTCTTACTATATTAGGGTACCATGAGGGCAATAAAAGTACAATATTTTAAAAATTGACTGTGGAAAACTTTTTGTATAAGTGTGAGGCTTAGTAAAAAACGCCTATTGAGATAGGCGTTTTTTTTGCGCGTTGTGCGCAATTAAACAGTAGGGGTAAAAACAGGCTCCCCTCTTTCCATGACCGCCAATACTAAACTTTTGGCGGTAGGAATCAAGAATATTCGCCCGTCGGGGAGCTTTTCTTCTTTAAAGCCATTTGGCGGGTAGAACGTTGAGCCTATTCCAGCAATGTATTCTTCTCCTGTGTTGAGATCCCTTAAGGATAAGACAAACTGGGTTCCGTGAGTCAAAAATGTCTTACTGAAGACTTGATACCCAGTATCGAGATCAAGGTCGCGTAGGATACGGTTCCTTTTATTCTGCCTGTCATGTCGCGACAAGAGCAATGCTCCGGACCAAACAAAAGCCATCAGACCTAACATAAAAACCGCTAAAGATTCTGCCGAGAGGCCGTTTTTTGTTGCAAGTAAATATCCACTCGCGCCAATAAGTCCAACCGTTCCAGTACTCATCAAGAATAATTTCTTAAGCATTTTTATCTCCCCAAAAATTGTTGAAATGTGCATCTATAAACCAAGATAAATGATAACAAGGATTTTGATTTTTGTCAATTTTTGCGAGCATAAACTAAGTCCCTTCATTCATGCGAATGAAGGGACTTAGTTTAGTTTTAATTCTTCCTAAATGCTTTCACCCGATCTGCATCGGTCAAAAATTGCTTGCGGAGACGCACTGACTTTGGAGTAATCTCCAAATATTCCTCCTCTGTCATCGTTTCAAGACCACGCTCAATAGTGAGATCAAAAGGAGGAGTAAGAGTAATCGCCTCATCAGTACCCGATGAACGCATATTCGACAACTGCTTCCCTTTTGTAGGATTCACTGTCATCTCGTCGCCCTTTGATGTGTTGCCAATAACCTGACCTTCATACACCTCCACAGCGGGGCCGATGTAAAGTGTCCCGCGATCCTGAAGATTGTAAAGCGAGAAACCAAGCGCCTTGCCTGATGCCATCGAAGTCATTGACCCTGCCGCGCGTTTCACAATCTCGCCCGCATGTTCACGGAATTCAATAAAACGGCTCGAGAGAATCCCGTCTCCTTTTGTGTCCACTACGAACTGTCCGCGGTAGCCGAGAAGTCCGCGCGTAGGAATATCAAAAGTAAGGCGTGTGATGCCGTTTTCCTCTTTCATATTGGTCATCATGCCTTTGCGCTTGTTAATCTTTTCGATTACACCACCAGAAAGCTCGGATGGCACGTCAATAATGAGCTCCTCGTATGGTTCAAGTTTGACACTGTTCTCCTCTTTAATAATAACCTGCGGTTGTGATACCTGAAGCTCAAAACCTTCGCGGCGCATTTGTTCGAGAAGAATGGAAATGTGCATTTCTCCACGCCCATACACCTTGAATGAATCCATCGCGGAGAAATCCACACGGAGACCTACATTCACCTCAAGCTCGCGCTCGAGACGGTCACGAATCTGACGAATGGTCACAAACTTTCCTTCACGTCCTGCGAATGGTGAGTCGTTTACAAAAAAATTGAGGGAGATTGTTGGCTCATCCACTTTGATAGCGGGGAGTGTTTCTTGATCTACCGTCTTGCAAAGAGTCTCACCAATGTAAACATCTGGAAGCCCTGCAACCATCACAATATCACCAGCCACAGCCTCTTCGACTTCTTTACGTTCTGTACCTTCAAACGTGCAGAGCTTTGTAATTCTCCCAGGGCGTGAGCTACCATCGATATTTTTGATAATGATACTCTCTCCGGCATGAAGAGTTCCCTCGTAAATACGGCCGATAGCAAGACGTCCGAGGAAATTATCGTACCCAAGGTTAAATGGTTGCATACGCACCGGCGCATGAATATCAGTTTTTACTGCGGGCACTTTTTCCAAAATGACATCGAGGAGTGGATTAAGGTCTTTCGAATCCTCTTCAAGAGTGCGCTTTGCAATACCCTGACGACCAATAGCATACACGGTTGTAAAGTCGAGCTGCTCGTCTGTTGCGCCAAGTTCAAAGAAAAGCTCAAATACTTCATCGTGTACCTCCTTTGGACGTGCCGCAGGCTTATCAATCTTGTTCAAGACAACAATTGGCTTTAAACCGAGCTCAAGAGACTTTTTGAGCACGAAACGTGTCTGAGGCATCGGACCCTCCTGCGCGTCAACAAGGAGGAGCACAGTGTCGATTGAGCGAAGTACGCGCTCAACCTCGGATCCGAAATCCGCGTGGCCAGGTGTGTCCACAATATTTATTTTTGTACCTTTGTAAAAAACAGAGGTATTTTTAGCATAAATAGTGATACCACGTTCGAGCTCAAGAGCATTTGAGTCCATAGTTACACCCTCTTTTGTCATTCCAGTCTGGCGCATCAAAGCGTCAGTCAAGGTTGTCTTGCCGTGGTCAACGTGGGCGATAATCGCAATATTTCTGATTTCCATGCTATTTCTGGGGTGTTTTTAAACAAAAAATCCGCTCTCGCGGGGCTTATATACCTGTAATCATACCAAAAAAGCCTTTGTAAGTCAACGATGCGCTGGTACAATGAAGATATGAAACGAGCTTTTATCTTTCTTGTTGTCGTTTACTTTCTATCCGCATTCGGTGTGTTGGTATTCTTTTTAAAAAACACGGGCGCAAATGCAACACTCACACAAGAACTTAATGCGACAAAAACTGAACTTGCGTCGGTAAAAACTACTCTCGATACAGAAAAAACATCTCGCGAAGCATTGGAGAAAAAAATTGTTGCCGCCCGCGCAAACGCATTATTTCTCTCTCTCGCCTTCTGCCCCACTCTCGAAGCGACCAACAAAGATGCGCCCTGTATAAAAAATAGCACTGAGTGGCTTTCACAAACAATAATTGCAGGAACGGCGCTCACTGACACTGTGGCAAAAACAAAAATGGAGGCGCTTCTTATTGCGCTTGGTGGGAAAACAAAACCAACCGCAAAGCAACTTTACGAAATGTTGAAGCCAATTGAAGTTGAGTCACTAAGAGCGCTTACAGAGACTCTTAAATGATTCAATTTGTTTTTGTTCCTATCTTCAATAGGTTATTGAAGATAGGAACAAAAAACTCACTAAATACTCTACCTACTTATACAGTACGATAGTACTGTATAAGTAGGTAGAGTATTACGACAAGTAAATCCATCAAACATCAAAATTACGCGTTCTCAATAGGATCAATCATTGTCGTCTGTATTGTCTCTGCTTTCTTCATCACCTGACTTCCGTATGTCGCTGCCCATGATGAATTGGAACACTTTGATCCTGAGAAGTATTTGCACGCGGCATTGTACTCCCCGCTATATGAGCCAGACTTTGCGCCATTGTCTTTCAGTAAAAATCCTGCAGCCATAAACGCATCTCGCGCGCGCCACGGATCAGCCACATCAATGCCGAGGGTCCTCGTAATGAGCTCTTCATAAAGCGCCCATGTGGAGGGAATGAATTGCGCAGGCCCCATGGCTCCACCGTACCCTGCCTGCTGAGGGCATGATACCTGAGTAGTGTAAGGATCACGTCCGAGTATTTCCATTAAACTAAGGAACGGCCCTACATCCCTTACTGGCTTCATAACATTGGCAAAAAATGTTCCTGTATTCTTTCCTACCCCTGCCCCTGTTGTCGCGTTCTTCAAATAACAGGATCCTTGATTCTTCCCAAAACCAGACTCCTGCATAAAAATGGCTAGGAGAAACGCTGGGCGAACGCCAGTCTTTTGAGAAACAACTTTTGCATAATCATACGCCTGACCAAACTGAATCTCCCCTGTGTCGCGAAGCGCAAAGAGCGCAGCGCGTATTGAGGCGGCTTTCGCTTTTTTTTCCTTCAGCACCTTCTGATATTCTTTTTCGAGACCTCTGGTAACTTTTAGAACGCGAGCCTTCTCAGTCTCCTTTAAAGCAAGGTCTTTTTTCTCAAGCTCTTTTTGGTAACGTAAGTCTATTTCCTTATTCTTTTTTTCTCCGAGCGTGGCTTTTGCTTCTTCTGTTGTCTTTTTTGCGACACCTACTTCAACCAATGATTTGCCTATCGCATCCCCGACATATTGAAATGCATCAAGGTCTTCAAAAAATTCAGAGAGTTGCTTTCCCGAAAGGGCTACTTCTGCTATAGAGTAAGTGTCTAGCTCGTTTGTGCGACGCATAAGCGCTGCAAGGGACTCGCGCTCGCGATCAATTTTTGCGGAATATTTAGCGATGGTGCGATTTTTTGTACCAATATCTTCCACAAGTCCTGCGATAGCAAGGTTGCGCGCCTTAATTGAGAGCTTTGCTTTTTCTATTTGTGTGTTTAAAATCGCAACATCGCGTTCGAGTGATACACCTTCACGTTGTTTGATTTGCAGTAAGTTACTTTGGGCATTTATTTCTTTTTCTACAGACGCCAACTCTGCTTCAAGTTTTGCACGACAGACACTATCGTCAGGGACACAAGATGTAGAAACTTGCGCGCTTGCACTCAAAGAAAATCCCAAAAAGAATAGGGATGCAAGCGCGAGGATAACAAGTATTTTTCCGAGAAAACTTTTGAGCATAGACAAAATCAGTATAGCAAAAAACTCACCGCGAACGTAGTTCGCGGTGAGTTTTTTGCTATACTGATTTTGGGGAAATTACTCTGTGGGCGCCTCCTCCTCTTCCTTCTTGCCCTTCTTTTCAACTTCAATTGAAGCGAGGTCTATAACAGGAGCTTCTTCAACCTCTTCTTTTGCAACTGCGATAGCAGCAACAACATCAGTTCCGTGGGTTACGAGGGTCACACCTTTTGGAGGCACGATACTTTCTGCAAGAATTTGACTATCGAGCGCGACAAGCGGTGAAATATCGATAATGAAGCTATGGGGAAGATTTTCTGGTTGACCCTTCACTTCAACTTCATGAAGCACTTTCACCAGTGACCCGCCAAGATCTTTCACGGCGCCTGAAATACCAGTAAACTCAAGTGGAATATTCACCGAAACTTCCTGTCCTTTCTCAAGAGCGTAGAAATCGACATGAATTGGCTGACCTTTGACTGGATCCACCTGAACCTCATGAATAAGTGCCGACACCTTTCCTTTTGGCATTTCAAGAGTTACCACAGCTGATTCACCTACAGCTTTCCATACCTTCTTGAATTCGTTTAGAGCAAAGACACATGGAGTTGCCGCCTCTTTGTGTCCATAATAAACACCGGGAACAAAACCCTGTGCGCGAAGCGCAGCAAGTTTTGACTTTGGGTCCCTTGTTTCTCCTTTTAGAATGATGTTCATATCGGGTTAGTATACGGATTTCAGGAGAAAATGCAAGACTTATACAGGAATTGCCTATAGATTTAGAAAGTGTGGTGTAATATTAGAATTTTACATTCCAGAAAAGAGGCGGAGACGCGCCTCAATAACCTTTTGCATTGCCTCAGTTGGTTCTTTCATTACTTTATATGGAGCGACCTCGTCTGGGTGTAGAGCGAGATATGAGGCGAGGGACTTCACGAATGCAACACGGATTTCGGTGTTAATATGAACAAGGCTAATGCCCGCTTTAATGGCTTCTCGGAAATCCTCATCTGAAGTTCCTGACCCTCCGTGGAGCACGAGCGGTACGCCCGCTGCAGCGCGGACTTTGCGAATGCGCTCAATGTCCAAGCGTGGCTCAGGCGCATTCCTAAGCATGCCGTGCATGTTCCCTACCGCGGGCGCGAACAAATCCACACCAGTCTCTTTTACAAAACGCTCTGCTTGCTCGGGTGAAGTAAGTGTTGAGTCGTCAAACTTCACACCCTCGGGGATTGCGTCAAGCACCTTTGACGAAGTGCCAATGTAGCCAACCTCTGCCTCCACGAGCACATCTCTCACCGCAGAACGCGCGTAATCCACACATTCTTTTGTCTTCGCAATGTTCTCGTCGAGAGAAAGTTTTGCACCGTCAAAAATCACCGCGTCGAAACCCGCATCAATCGCTTCTTTTACGCGCTCAACCGAATACGTATGATCGGCATTTATAAAAATCGGATATTGATATTCCTCGCGAATACTTTTTACAAGGGCGACTGCTTGTTTAACACCAACGAAGTCACGCTCGCCTTCTGAAAGCCCGACAATTACAGGCACATTGAGTGACTTTGCTGCGCGGAAGATCGCCCACAAACCCTCAAGGTTTGAAATATTAAAGTGCCCGACAGCGATATGTTTTGACTCTGCGTCGGCAATAACTTCACGTAATGTTGGAATAGTGCTCATGGTAATTTATTTTAGTAGTTAATATTATTTACTTTATGCGTGTACGGCGACTTCTAAATACTAGCATCTTTTACAATCAGGAATTCTTTAATTTTTGTAGCGTAGCGAGCATGAAGATACCCCACAATAAGTAGGACAACGCCAAGGAATATCATTGCGCTAATTCGATATAGTCCTCCAAGTGACCACATGTCAACGAAGAACGTTTTAAATATAACGACAACGAATAGCACAATTGAGCCCACGCGGAGGCTAGCAGACCGCGCATAAATACCGCCAACGAGAACCACTAGTGCATAAACTGCAAGATATACAGTGGTAAGGACCCCAGCAGTCTGAGTGTTTATAGTTGCTCTGCGAGCTAGGTCAGATATCTCTTGTGGACCCCAAATAGCAACTAGAACACCTCCAATTATTGCAAAAGTAGGTGCCCACGAGGTCGTAGTAAGCCCGAGAGACTGGTAGTACATTCGTATAGAATAAGCGCACACAAAGAATGAGCCTGCTGCGACAAAGTAAAGCACCGTACGATCATTAAACAAGAACTGTGCTTGATTGATCAGGCCTGACATTACACCAAGGAAGTTTGCTGATGCCCAAGCTATCAATGGAATAATGAAATAGAATATATTTGAACGCAGATACGCACCCATCCATGCAACCACAGATGCTTCCACAAACCATGAGGCAACTATCCATGTTTTACTATCGAATATAATTGGAAACACTAAAGACAACGAAAGAACTGCGAGCCCTGCTGGGATAATAAAAAGAGCTTTGTTTTCAGAACGAACAGTAGATCCAACCCAAGCGATTATAATATATACAATCGCAAGTATAAGCGGCACAAATCCTACGAGCTTCCCATATAATGGGTGCAACATGAAGTAACTTGCCCCGAGGTAACTGAGTGCATTAAAAACCATAAGCATGGCCTCTCCACCAGTAAATCTTTCTGCGCGAGTAGACGAATAGTAGAACAATAATGTTGCAACGAGGAAGATTGCCCAGAAAATAGTGACGTATACTTCCGTGTTCCACAAAATATTTGCGTTGTAGACAAATGCGAACCACCACTGAAGATAAAGAAATGTACCGACGAAGCTTCCCAACATAATAGCCGACCATTTGCGATAATATGCGAGCCCAATAAGACCGAGGTCAAGAACTAATACGTAGTTGAGTAGAAGATATGTGTCGGTATTTTGCATACCAAGTAGAAGTGGTGTAATAAAACCACCGAGCACACTGACTCCTGCAACCCATATTTTGTCGTAGCGAACAGCCATGGCGACAGCGATACATGTTGTTATAATAAGAAGCAAAAGTCCTGTCTTTTGAGAAATTACGCCGTATATTCCGTACGCTCCATAGAAGGAAAGGTATAAAATACCCAATCCACCCCCAGTCAAAAATGATGCGTAGGATGCATACTTTTTATACAGAAAATCTCCAGCAAGAATGAACGCGAGCCCAAACACAGCTCCGAGGATAACGCGTCCCGCCTCATTGATAAGATTATTATCGAATGAGTATTTAATAAAAAATCCAACACCAAAAATAATAGCTAGCACACCTACAAGTGTGAGCCATTTGCCTCCTGCAGTAAAATCATGTTCCGCTTGGTCAACAGCAGCTGACCCCACTGACGCAGGCGATGGAGTTGAAGACAATTGTCCAGGCACACTAGCATACAGAGCATTCGAAATATTTTCGTATGCAGAGGCTGGCTTTACTGGAGCTGGGGCTTTGCTACTTGTTATTGAACCCACAACGACAGTAAAGTCATCTTTAGTGATTACTCCTTTCTGGTCAATGATACGTGCAAGCGCTGAAATTTTACTAGACTCACTATTGCCAAAAATAGCCTTAACTCCTTTCACTAGCACATAAATCAGAGCCCCCCAGAATGCGACACTAAACAAAATACCCAAAAGAATACCCATGAAAATATATTTATTAATTTACTGCTTATAATGTACATTCTACCATAAATACCCGCCAATATGGTATACTCTCCTTATTAATCAAAGTAAGTAGACACATTATGGAACAACTAGATTTTGTAGGAATAGGTGACACAGTCGTCGATGCTTTTATTCGCCTAAGAGAGGACCAGGCACATACCACAAACTGCAAAATTGACTCTGATGCGGCTGAAATCTGTATGCCGTTCGGTGCAAAAATCCCATATGATTTTGTAAATGTGATTTATGCGGTTGGCAATAGTGCAAACGCTGCAGTCTCGGCATCACGCCTCGGTCTCAAGAGTGCTCTTATCACAAATCTCGGAAACGACGAGGATGGCGCAAAATGTCTCGCGGCTCTGAACAAGGAGGGAGTTAGCACTCAGTATATAAAACAGTACGACAATCTCAAAACCAACTACCACTATGTGCTTTGGTATAGAGACGAACGAACGATTCTCATCAAGCATGAAGATTTCCCATACACACTCCCGCTCGGCGAGGTCGGACCACGATGGTTATACCTTTCGTCACTCAACGAAAAATCACTCGACTATCACCATGAAATTGCGCGGTACCTGGCCGCCCACCCTGAAACCAAGCTAGCTTTCCAGCCGGGAACATTTCAAATTAAGCTTGGGTCCGAGGCCCTGAAAGACTTGTACGCTCACACAGAAGTATTCTTTTGCAACGTTGAGGAAGCGCGCCTCATTTTAAAAACTGACGAAGCTGAGCCGAAAAACCTCGCGCACATGATGACTACCCTTGGACCAAAGATTTCTGTTATCACTGACGGACCAAGAGGCGCGTATGTGTTTGATGGTGCCGATGTGTGGTTTATGCCTGTGTATCCGGACCCAGCTCCTCCATACGACCGCACTGGAGCTGGTGACTCGTTTGCTTCCACGTTTATTGCAGCCCTTGCTCTTGGTAAAGAACCAAGCGAGGCAATAACTTGGGCTCCCATCAACTCGATGTCCGTTGTACAAAAAGTCGGCGCCCAAGAAGGGCTTCTTTCTCGCGAGGCGCTAGAAAATTTTCTTTCTAATGCGCCAGAAAATTACAAAGCAGTAAAACTTGATTAGTATAAAAAATCGCGCAAAAAAATACCGGCGTGTGTCGGTATTTTTTTGCGCGATTTTTTATTTGTAATTCCCCTAAAACTGCTGGTACTTCGCCTTGCAATCCTTTGGGCAAGTAAGGATTGTCTCCCCTGTGTCGCATGTGTTGTTACCGCAGGAGGTAGATTTTGGAGCGTTACAGGAAACAATGGCTCCCCCATTGAGTCCAGTACAATCCCAGTTCCAAGGGCCGGGACCGGTGACAGAAGAAGCAGTACCAATAGAGCATAGGTTTGTGGTTGGCTTTGTAGGTGTCGGAGTGCCGTTTGCTGTTCCACAGGAGCCAGAAATGACGTTTGTAAATGCGCTGCAGGTAGTGTTCGTGCCACCATTTACACCATTACAGCTCCATGACCATGGGCCAGTTGCGGCACCTAGTACCGCGGTTGCAGTTCCAGCGGAGCAGAGGTTGGTGGTGGGAGCAGTAGAGAAGGTGTTGAGATTAGAGGAGCCACAGGTTCCGTTTATGGCGGCAGCGCTCGTCGTGAACATCCCGTCCGCTGAATATCCGGTGCCAGTGGTGTTTGTCGCGTAGCCACGATAGTAGTAGGTGGTGCCTGCAATCATGCCTGTTCTCGCTTGTGTGAAAATACCTGTTGTTACCCCTCCTTGAGCAACACAGTTTGTTGTCGGAGCTGGTGTTGTGCCAAAACACGTACCGCGGGCGGAGATTGATGCGGGTATTCCGAGCGAGGTTACGTTCGCTCCAAGCGTTGCCCCTGTTGCAGTAATAGAGGAGATTGTGGGGGTGGAAATGGTGGGAGCGGTGTTGGCGGGAGAAACAGCGACGGTGGTCCATGATGCACTGCAGTTGTTATTTTCATCTGATTCAGCAATGACACCACCACCAGCCGATGAAGTTTTGTCAGTGCAGGCACGGACAGAATATGTTCCTGATGTGGTGAATGTGTATAAAGGCGAGGATGCAGGAAGGCTTGCTGAAATACCAAGTGCGGCCATTCCTACTGGAGCAAGGTCCGTTATTGTGCCACCGCCGTTTATTGCGGTAGCTACTTGAAAGAAGTTGGAGAAGTCTGCACCAGTAGACCCAGTTCCCGTGTTACTTATGGTTGCAGAGAAAGTGCCTGGGGTTCCTGCGGTTGGAGTGACGGGAGTGACCGCGCCCGCGATGAGGTCGGAGTCGGAAGGAGGTGTTACGGTAATCACGCGCGATTCACAAGTGGACCATGCGTTATTCGAATCTTTCACGCGGAAGTAGATAGTACGACCGGCACTGACGGATGGCGTGGCGAGATTGAAGAATGAGGCGGTCGAAAGGAGCGTCCCGGTACTGCAGTTTCCTTCACGCCATTCGTAGGCGGTGATGGAGTTGCCGCCAGTGCTGACTTTGGTCGTCGTGTTGTCACTAGCATTTGCTGTCCACATATTAGTTCCATCAAAGGCGATGTGATTTGGATTAGCCCCCGTTCCTGGGTAGGTTGTCATTACTCCTGCCGGAGAGATTCTGGTAACGCTATTATTTCCCCAATTTGCTGTCCACATGTTCGTGCCATCAAAGGCAATACCTGTGGGTTTGGAGCCTGTTCCTAGGTACGTGGTCATCACTCCTGCGGGAGAAATCTTTGTAACACTGTTGTTATTATAATTTGCTGTCCACATGTTAGTTCCATCAAAGGCAATACCGTATGGACCTGCTCCTGTTCCTGGATACGTGGTCATCACTCCTGTGGGAGAGACCTTGGTGACGCTGTTGCCTCCCCAGCTCGTTGTCCACATGTTGGTTCCATCAAAAGCGATGCCCTCCGAAAGAAACCCTAGCCCATAATACGTGGTCATCACTCCTGTGGGAGAGATTTTTGTGACACTACTAGGACCATAGTCATTTAACCAATAATCATACCCATCATTTACGGTCCACATATTAGCACCGTCGAAGGCAATCCCCCACGGGCCAGCCCCTGTTCCTGGATAATCAGTCATCACTCCTGATGGAGAAACTTTTGTAACGTTATCATTAACATAACCTGCTACCCACATATTGGTTCCATCAAAAGCAATACCGACAGGCAAGGCACCATTTGTTGTTGATAAATAGGGGGTTGTTGCTCCAGTTGGAGAAATTTTGGCTACTCTGAAAGCATTGATATTCGAGCTTACCCACATATTGGTGCCATCAAAGGCGATCCCTGAGGGGTAAATTACTCCACCCACATTATAAGTTGTCATAACTCCGGCAGGTATTCCTCCACTAGCCACCCCCGTCCCGGAAAATACAACTGCCGTTCCTTGGGCGACCGATACGTTGTTGGTCGGGGTAATAATCGAAGCAGTGGGGGCCGGAGCAGCAACCGTATAAGGCAAGAGTACTCCAGGTCCGCCCGTAATAGACTCAACGATTCCTTTTAAGGTGATATTATACGACCCAGGTGTCAAAGGGGCGGTTGGTGACGTTAAGCAAAAACATGTCGTGAAGTCCCATACCAGGTCAGAGTACACAGTGGTGACAATTTGCCCACCCCAGAGACCAGCCATTGCAATATTAAAAAGTTTTCCTTCAACAATCGCATTTATACTAGGAAAATCATATAAAGAGACTGGGTAAATAGCAGTTATTGATCTATTGAAATAGATATTCTCTCCAGGTGCATAAGTATCTTTATTTATACTAACACTATAATTAGCTTCGTTAATCTCAGTCCACGATATTGAACTCGCAAATAAAGTACTCGGCACGAGTAGAACCAAAACGATAACTACAAAATTTGCGCGAATTAATTTGGTCATTTTTTAGTTTGCACTATAAAGAAATTGTGGCAGGCAAACTGGTATCGTGGGTCCGTAATGGTTGCGCATTCAGACTTCTTGCCTTTAGTAATAGTCTCCTGAAGCTGTTTTTGTAAAGCAAGCTCGTCAACAGCAGGAAGCGGCGGCATTTTTTCAAAATCTTTCGGTGTTAATTCTACGACTGGTGCTACTTGCTTACCTTTTTGTATATAAGTAGCAAATGTGACAACCCCTGCGATAATAAGAATGCTGATTAAGGTGATGAAGATTTTTTTGCTATTCATTATTACATTCTACCATTCTACTCCTAAAAAGGAAATCGGTTAATTACTTCGTAACAGGAAATGAAATGATAAAGTCTGATCCTTTGCCCTTGATGGATTCCACATGAATCTCGCCACCCATATTTGAAACGACTTGATGAGCAATCCAAAGACCGAGTCCAGTTCCGCGAATATCTTCTGTTTCCTTCGATTGCACGCGGAAAAACTTTCCGAAGAGTTTTTGCTGATCCTCTGCGGAGATTCCAATACCCGTGTCTCGAACGCGAATAAACACCATGCCATGTGACACCTCGGTAAATACTCTTACAGAACCTGTTGGCGTATACTTGATCGAGTTTCCAATAATATTCACGAGTACTTGACGCAATTTTTCAGGATCGACAAAAATGTTGGGAACATCATTTTTTTCACAAGAAATGTCTAAGCCTTTTTGACGTGCGACCACAGAGAACGACTCGACCACATTCTCAATGATAGGCGAAATATCCGTATTCTTCCGATTGAAAGTCATCTTTCCTTGCCCAAGGCGCACTACATCAAGTATGTCACCAATAAGCGCATTCAATTGGTCAATAGAAGCAGTAATGCGGGATACATCTTTTTTTTCTTCATCTTTTAAATTCTTCGATTCGGCAAGCATATCGGCATGCCCCTTCACTATGGTTAGTGGCGTGCGAAGCTCGTGTGCCGCCATGGCAATAAAATCATCCTTCATTTGATCGACCTCCTTGAGTTTTCGATACAACACTGTGTAATCGATAATTTTTGCTTGACGCATAAGAAGGAACGAAATGGCAAGTACGATGAAAAAGAGATAGGTGTATGCGCTTTCAATATTTCTCTTGGCAACGTTATCTATTGTTGCCATAGAAACATCAATAAGCACAACGCCAGAAACCACCCCCGTGTCTACGCTGGGAATTGCACGCACGACTTTCCAGTGGCGTGCGCCATCAAGCCCTGAAACAGGAAATATTTTTGAACTATCAACACGAGCACCAGCCTCACGATAAAAAAACGCATTATCCTCATCAGCAGTTCCAATTTCATCCTTAGTAAGGGAGGCTATAATTTTTTGTTTCCCATTCTCAAAAACAACGATCTTAAATTCGCTGATAGATTCTTTGTTCTGGTCTCCCAGCCGTTCAATAACACTTTGCAGGAATACCGGGTCATTTATTTTGAGAGCTGCAAGTTCCACAAAAATATCCTGTAGCACCCCTACACGCTCTTTCTCGAGTCTTTCCTGATTCTCCTTTGCAACAGACAAGAAATTTTGCCCGCTTACGATAAACGCGGCAGGGATGATCACAATCAAAAAAATCGTGTAGATAATCTGGGGATTATTTTTTACAAACAGAAATCCATTTGAAAAAGTGTCGACGAGGCGTTTGAACATTTTTATTACTATTATTGCGGAGTGTTCCTCCTGTTAATACCAAGCAAGATGAATATGATGGTCACGATAAAAATAATTGTGACGATACTCCCGTAAAAATAATTGTCTCCAGCGAAACTTGGTGAATCTTGTTGTGCGGGCGCCGTTGCTATCCGATCTGTAGTGATAGCGGAAGCCTCCTTGATAAACGGCACAGAATCGCTTTTTACAACAACAGCTCCTTTGATGTCCGTAATTGCTACGAATACTTGGTGTTCCCCATCCTCAAGCTCTTTGTCGAGTGTATAATTCCAATACCCATCCTTATCTGTCTTTATCGTGACCACAACAGGGATGCTAAAAATGTAGAGCGTTGCAAAACTATTGGGAAGAGCCCTTCCTTTGAAAGAGATTTTGCTTACTGCAGTTGTGCCGTCGCTCTTTGTGGCGACTTCAGTAGCCTGCACCGCCGTAACTTCAAAGTTTTTAGTGTCGACTACCCCGCTTTTTTGTTCAGCAACCACCTGCTCCAGCTTTGCAACAGATTCCTCAACTCTTTTTGTTAAAATGTCCTTGGAAATACCAGATGATATCGTCGCCGTATCCACAAGAACCGTCATAACCTCTTTCTTTTTCTGTTGATTACCCTCATCAAGAGCATTCTTGAGTTCATTCAATTTCTCATTTGTTGCCTTTTCAAAAGCAAGGTTTATGCCGCCTTTTTTCACTGCATCTGATGTCATCAAAAAACTAGCAATATCTTTTTTTATTTGCTCCTCTTCCTTCTGGTTTTCTTTTTTTATTTGTTCAACAAACTTCTCTATATCAATAATTGGAGCGGGGACAATACCTGCTGTTCTATCACCACCTATCGCAATAGTACCTGTTGCGCGGACATTACTACTCGTAGCAACACTAGATGTTTGCATTCTTTTTTCATTTTTTACAATAACGGTTTTCTCTTCCCCTTGAACCCCCTCACCATTACCTGTTGTTATAATCGGGAAAATCACATACTTACCGTCAGGTGTTTGTGTTGAGTCCCACTGAAATACCCATTGAGCATTTACCGAATCAAAATGTGCTTGTCCAAGATAAAGTGACACGGGAGTATCTTTGCGCAAAAGACGCATTTCAACGCCGCGTACTGTTTGGTTAACTTTTATATACACTTCTTCCTCGTTTAGAACATTACCACCGCCTTTCAATGTCACTTTTGATTTCAAGTGTTCCGTTTCTGGCACAATAATGGACACAGAAGGAGCGGGTACCTTAGGAGGTATTGGAGCCGGTGGTATAATTCGTACAGGAGTAGGCTTAGCAATAGGTACAGCAGGGTAAAGAGCATTTGTGGTTGTTGGTTTTGGAGCTACAAATGTCGTGGTCGTCGCTGTTGCTGTTGTTTGACTAGCCGTAGTCGCTTGTGTCCCTGTAGCCACTGATGTGGCGGTGGCGGTTGAAGTAGCGATAGCAGCCGTTTGTGTATCTGTGGTTGTTGACTCAGCGGTTGCGGTTGTTTGACTTGAGGTGGTCGATTGCGTATCTGTGGTCGTTGATGCAGTCGTTGTCGAAGTACCAGTAGTGGCTGTGTTCGTAGTCGTAATCGTTGACTCAGCAGTTGAATACACTCCGCTTTTTAAGGCAGTAAAGAAAGATCCGGTGGCGTGAGCGCTGATGCCAGCAGAATTGCGTGACTCTATTTTATAATAGTAATTGGTATTTGGATAAAGATTCAATAAATTAATGCAGTGTTGCAATACGTTTCCACCACCATCACACCTGCTCTGCGCATAAAAAGTATACCCGCCTGAGGTTGCACTATAGGCAACGAATGAATCAGATGGTTCATCTGTTGCCCACTTAATCCGCGTGGCAGAATCAGTAATATCTTCAGCATTTACATTTGAAATGACAGGAGCGGTGGTATCATAAATACTTGATATTACTCCTGTTTCTGCAAAAATACTCTGAACCATAACCCCCAGAAAACCTGCGACAATAATTACGCTAATTATTTTTTTTAATTTATCCATACTTATTGTATCTTGGCTATTTATTAAAAGTTTACAGAAGACTTTTGACCGCTTGGATGATCGCGTCCTTGTCCATTCCGTAGTGCTTCAAGAGCTCTTCCGGTGTCCCTGATTGCCCGAATTTGTCATGCACACCCACAAATGCCATTCTTGTTGGATGTTCGGAAGCCAAGACCTCAGCGACCGCCGAACCCATACCACCGGCAATCTGATGCTCCTCAACAGTAACGATTGCTCCGCATTCTTTTGCAAGAGCGATAACCGTCGCGCGGTCGAGCGGCTTTATTGTGCCCATATTTAAAACTACTGCACCAACCCCCTCTGTTTCGAGTTCCTTTGCAGCCATAAGCGTATTGTAAACGAGCGACCCACACGCGATAATGCCGACTTTTGGATTTTCAGCACGAAAAAACTCCTGGGCTTTGCCAATTTCAAATGGCGTGTCCTCAGTCGTAATAATCGGTGTTTTTTCACGAGCGAGACGAATGTACGTCGGCGAATTTGTCTTCGCCATTGCGAGTGTCGCTTTGCGCGCTTCAATACTGTCACACGGTGTAATGACCACCATGCGTGGGATCACCCGAGTAAGAGTGATGTCCTCAACCGCCTGATGTGTGCCGCCATCAGGACCAACTGAGACTCCGGAATGTGAACCTGCAATTTTCACGGGGCGATTATTGTAACAAATTGTGGTGCGGATTTGCTCCCAGTTGCGACCAGGACTGAACATAGCGTAAGATGAAACAAATGGCACCTTCCCCATCGCTGCCATTCCCGATGCAACCGATGCTGCCGACTGCTCCATAATACCCATTTCAAAAAATCGATTTGGGAATTCCCTTGCAAATGCATCCATCTTTGTTGACTCGGTAAGGTCGCAACACATCGCAACCACACGTTCATCCGCGCGACCGGCAATTACAAGCCCCTCACCAAAGCCCTGGCGAATCGGCGCCTGCTCTACATCTGCATCAAAAAGTTTTGGATTAAGATTCATATTCTTATTTTACCGTTAAACGCAATCCAAGACCAGTGGTAACTTTCTGGAGAAATGAAAGTGTTGGGTTTCCACGCCCCGACTCAAAGCGAGCAAGAGCGGATTGCGTGACTCCAATTTCTTCAGCAAGCGCTTTTTGGGTAATTTTTTTATGTGCGCGTTTCTTTATAATAGCCTCAATAAGCTGAAACTCAATGTCAGCATCTTGCATAGCTTTCCGCACTCCAGGACGCTTCATAGACTCTTTTTTAAATTGTGTAAATGTTTTCATTTTCATAATGTTATGTATACCATATATGCTATATTATCGCAACCTATTTTTTAATCGCACTACATAATCAATGTCCTTCCGCGCAAGTCTCTGCGTCTTTTTTATGATTGCGTGCAAAATAATCGCTTCTTCTTTTTTAAAAACAAAAAATATTCTTATATTATTTGAGCCAATTACTCGAAGCTCAAAAACACCTTCTGATATATACTTTGTATGTGGATAACGAATTGTATTCCCGTATTGTTCCAAAAGTCCTACGGCCTTGTTTATTTTTCCCACTGAGACGTCGTCAAGATTAAACAAAAAATCGTATGTTTCAGTGAAAAGAAAATTTATTTTCATACCAACTTATTCATGTTCGCTCGCAATCTGCCCTCCCAAAGTGCGGAGCTCCGCCATCGCGTTCGCACCCTGATCTTTGTTCGGCGGGTTGCCGTGCCACTTGTAGTCAAACTCGAATACATCGACACCCATGCCGGGAATCGTGTGCGCGATAATAACCGACGGCTTTTCAAAAATTGCGCGTGCTTCGTCTACTGCATCAACAATCGCCGACATGTTGTGCCCGTCAATCTCCAGAACATGCCATCCAAATGCCTTCCATTTATCCGCAAGCGGCTCTAGTGGCATTATGTTTTCCGTAAAGCCGTCAATTTGAATATTGTTGCGGTCAACTATCGCAACAAGGTTGTGAAGCTTCTCACGACCAGCAAGCATTGCTGCTTCCCATACCTGCCCCTCGTTCAGCTCTCCATCGCCCAGGAAACAATAAACAGTTCTGTTGGAATTTTGTCCGCGGTCGAGGCGATCGACGAGAGCCATACCCACTGCTTGCGAAAGCCCTTGTCCGAGAGGTCCCGAGCTCGTCTCGAGCATCGGCAAATACTCGCGGTGCGGATGTCCCTGAAGGCGCGAACCGAACTTGCGGAGTGTTTTTAGTTCTTCTACAGGGAAGTACCCTGAATGCGCCATCACTGCGTAAAGCACGGGACAGATGTGTCCGTTTGAAAGCACTACGCGGTCGCGATCTTCCCATGTGGGATTCTTTGGGTCTTGTTTGAGAATATGAAAATAGAACGCGGTAAAAATATCTGCCATTCCAAGAGGTCCTGCGGTGTGACCAGACTTTGCCTCGACAAGCGACTCGATAATCGACTTCCTAATTTCGAGCGCTTTCTCTTCGAGGAATTTTATTTTATCGTCGTGAAGATGAGTCATGTGAGTATACCTATGATACTAAATTTTTCATTTTAGCGATAGCTCCGACAAAATCATCTGCCTCAAGAATCGCCGATCCTGACACGAGTCGTGTTGCGCCAGCATCAACGAGTGCCCGCGCGGTTTCAAAATTCACCGAACCGTCGATACTAATTTGGAGGTTTTGATGCGCGGCGCGAAGAGCCCGCACATAATCGAGTACGCGCTCATCAAATGGTTGTCCTTGAAAGCCAATTTTAGCGATTCCCATACACTGTACAAAATCAATACGATTGAGATATTGATCAAGTGCAGAAAGCGGTGTTGACGTATTAATAGCAAGACCAAGCTCAATAAGCCCCTCGGGTACCGCATCACGGATCACTCCAAAATCTTTCATACTCTCTACATGCACAATAATACGACTTGCGCCTGCGGTAACCCACTTTTGCACCCAAAATTCCGGGTTCTCTATCATTAAATCAACCTCAAAATCAATGTTTTCCCACGATGGCATTCCCTCTTCTTCAGCAACAATGGCATCAAAATGCGTATCCTTTGGATACGGCCACGTACGCGCGGGTACAAACTTCCCGTCCATAATGTCGAGTTGCACAAGTGGAACAACATTCACAAAAAGACTCATCATCTCATCAAGATGCTCATAGTCCTTTGGCATTATCGCGGGAATTATTTCTATCATCGAATATTATTTATCGAGTTTCGCAATACGGCGCGTGTGTTTTTCATCTGTAGAAAACGGTGTCGCGAGCCATACGCGCACTACTTCTTTCGCCTCATCCTCGTCTACGAAGCGCGCGCCCAGAGAAAGAATATTGGCATTATTATGCTCACGCGAAAGCACTACAATATCAACAGCACCGCCATAGTAAACTGCCGCTCGAACACCTTTTACTCGGTTTGCACACATCGCCTCTCCTTGCCCTGACCCACCGAGAATAATTCCGCGTGAACCGATTTCATTTGCCACAGCTAGGGCGACAGGATGAATGAAATCCGGGTAATCATCAAGTGCGTCAAATGAGTACGCGCCCATGTCTTGAACAAGATGCCCAATCCCATGCAAATAGGAAACAAGGGCTTCCTTGAGCTCAAATCCTGCGTGATCCGTTCCGATATAGATTTTCATTGTTAATTAGAGAAAACTCGCAACTTTAACTACATGCTTCACGAGCGTGTTTGTGTATCCCATTTCATTATCGTACCACGCCATCACTTTTACAAGGTTGCCGTCGACAACGCGCGTAAGGTCGAGATCTGCAATGGAACCATAGAGCTCTCCAACAATATCTGAAGACACTATCGGCTCATCGGTGACAGTAAAAATACCTTCCCAGCGAGGATTCTTTGAAGCGTCACGAAGAATTTGATTCACCTCTTCGACAGAAGTATTTCTCTTTGCGATAAATGTCACGTCTGCAATAGAGCCCGCAATAACTGGCACGCGAATTGAAATGCCGTCAAACTTTCCTTTCAAATCCTTCACTACCTCGGTTACAGAAATCGCTGCACCCGTCGATGCAGGCACCATGTTTGCCGCACCTGCGCGCCCACCACGAAGGTCTTTGCCTCCGGGGCCATCAACAATCTTTTGCGTACCTGTGTACGCATGCGTAGTGTTCAAAATCGCTTTCTCAATACCAATCGTTTCGTTCAAAATGCAGACCACAGGGCTTGCCGCATTAGTAGTGCACGAAGCGTTTGAGGAAATCTGCGCGCCTTGTAGCTCGTTGTCGTTGATCCCCATGAGCGCCGTAACACAAGTAACCATAGGTATATCCTCACCTTTCATAGGCGCAGTCACCACGACACGTTTTGCTCCTTGTGTGAGGTGAACGCTTGATTTCTCTGGACTTGTAAAAAACCCTGTTGATTCAACCACGATATCAATATTATATTTCGCCCATGGAAGATTTGTAGGCTCTTTTTCTTGTACGAGAATTACTTTTTGCCCACCCACAATGAACCCTGGCTCATCACCACCGACAACCTCAACATCAAAGTCCGCCTTGCCATATGCGGTGTCATATTTCAAAAGGTATGCCATGTTTGATGGATCGCCGAGGTCGTTCACGGCGACAATCTCAATCTCTGGGCGTGTGCGCGCCAATTTATAAAACGCGCGCCCAATGCGTCCAAATCCGTTGATAGCTACTCGTACTTTTTTCATTTAATATCGTGGTTAATTGATTAAAACTATGAAGTTATTTTACCACACACAACAAAAAAGGCACGCATTTCGTGCCTTTTTACGAATACAACTCACTATGACTTCCGATAGCGACAAATTGTATTACTTCATTATCTCGTTCTTTGTACACTGCTCGTATGTCGCCTGTTATATTGATGCTTCTACACGCCGACCATTCGCCCGAAAGTGAATGATTCCCTAGTATTACATGGTGAGGATTTTTTAGAAAGACAGCGAGACATTTATAGAATTTCCCCTGCACTACAACCGGAAGTTTCCGAAGCATTTTTTTGAAATTTCGATGATAAGTAACCATACTCTACTGACGAAGTGACCTGATCATACTTTCAGCGTCATAAAATGGACCGACGCTATTTTTGCCTTTTGCATAGTCAGCATCTGCGGAACGAATTGCGCGTTTCAAGCGTGCAGACGGCTCAAGAACTGAAAAAGAAACAGTCTTGCTTCGAGCCAAATTTTTCAGAGACGCGTTTATAATAGCCGACAATGTGAATCCAAGCTCATCAGCCACCTTTTGAGCCTCATTTTTTACCTTTGGGTCTATTTTTATATTTAATACTGCTGTTTTCATATACGCTAAAGTATATACAAAGTAATTTTTTCTGTCAATTATTTCAACGCCTCTTCAAACAACGTTTTGAACATTGCAGGATTTCCTGCACCCTTGCTTGCTTTCATCCCTTGTCCGATGAAAAATTGGAGTAAGGCTGTTTTACCAGACTTGTAATCGGAGACTACCGTCGGATTTGCAGAAATAATTTCGGTGACAATTTTCTTGAGCACCCCAACGTCATTTTTCTGAATGAGGTCGTGCTTCTGTGCAATCTCGTGCGGATGACCGCCTTCGGCATAGAGAATTGCAAGTGTGTCTTTTGCGCCACGAGAAGAGAGGTCGCCGGCTTTAATCATCGTTACCAAATCAGCTAGGCTTTTACCCGTAACACCACCAAGCGACCCCGATGTTTTCATCAAACCAACAAGGTCTGAAGTAATATAGTTTTCAATAAGGGCAATTGATGGACGGTCCACACCGATAGCATTTACCGCATCCTCAAAAAGTCCACCAAGGATTTTATCCGCAACAAAAACTTCTGCATTCTCTGGCCTCACACCGTACTCGCGTACGAGGCGCATGCGCTTATCCCATGGAAGCTCCGGCATTGTTGCCCTCAAAACTTCATTTGAAAATTCAGGAATTTCTGAGATTTTTAGTTTTGGCAAATCAGGGTCAGGGAAATAGCGATAGTCGTGTGCTGATTCTTTCTTGCGCTGTGAAAAAGTTTTTTGCCCGCCCTCGTCCCATCCACGCGTTTCTTGCACGATCTCCCCTGGTCCGCCGTCCAAAATTTTTGTCATGCGCTCCACCTCGTATGCAATAGCGCGCTCCACTGAGCGGAATGAGTTCAAGTTCTTCACTTCAACCTTTGTACCGAGTGTATCTGTCTTTGATATTGAAATATTCGCCTCCACACGCATCTCCCCTTTTTCCATGTTTGCATCAGATACACCGAGCGTGCGAAGTAGGAGCTGGAGCTCGCGCGCAAATGCACCCGCTTCTTCTGCGGTGTGAATGACTGGCTTCGTCACGAGCTCCATAAGTGGCACTCCTGCGCGGTTGTAGTCCACAAGACTCCCCTCGCTCCCCTCATGCGATGAGCTCGCAGTATCTTCCTCGAGATGCACGCGTTCAATAGCAACACCATGGAGCATTCCATTTGAGACAAGTGGGTATTTGTACTGGCTAATCTGATACCCCTTTGGAATGTCGGGATAAAAATAGTTCTTACGGTCAAACTCAGTAAAATCGGCAAGAGTGCTCCCCAGTGCAGTACCCACGCGAAGCACGTGATGCACAGCCTGCTTATTGATAACCGGTAAAGTACCCGGATGCGCCATGCACACAGGACAAATATTCACATTCGGCTCCGCATTAAACGGGTCATTTGCCGAATTGCAGAACATCTTTGTCTTAGTTTTCAGCTCAGCGTGAACCTCCAAGCCAACTGTTAGTTTGTATTCACTCATATTTTAATATTTTATTTCAACCAAAGATTTTGGGGGATACCAGATTGTGCGATGACTGCCTTTAATGTGCGTGGGTGTATTGATTTTTGTCCGTGATACTGAATATGTGTCTGTCTCACTTTTCCACCATAAGAACCAATGTAGTAAAAGTGGCTTCCGTGTGTATGAGAATGTTGAAACCCGTGCTCTTTTAAAAAATCGACGATGCCCTTAAATGTCCAGTTGTTGAGTCCGCGAGGCATAGTTTCTTACGCGAAGGCGAGATTAAATTGCCCAGAACTTAACACGTACGGAGACTTGGTTGATTGTGTAACACGCTTTGCTTCCACGCCTTTCTGCGAGTCCTGCCACATTTTTTCGTACTCAGCGTCAACCGTTTGATTGAGCACGTGCGGGCGCAATTTAAATTTACGCGCAGACCCGAGGTATCCCGCAATGGCTTCATTGAGAAGTACGATGGCTTCAATCTGTGATGCCCCCTCAACAACAACATTAAACTCAAGCGCCACCGCAAAAAAAGTATCTTTTTCCTTAAAAACCACGTATCGCACCGACCCTTTTTGTAGAGTATTTTTGAATGCTTTCATACACATATACTACCTTAGCGGAGGGATAAAAACAACCGCGTGCACTGTCATAATAATTTCTTTTTTAAAAAAGTTTGGAAAAATTTTTCCCCACAAACTACATAAAAAAATGTTCTCATTATCATCCAGAATGAGAAAGTTATTACAAAAAATACTAACAAATAGGTTACTAATTTCTGTAACATAAAAATAGCTCCCTTATTGGATTCATTGTCAAACATTGCGTACCCCCTATTTGCAGTAAGCGATCTAATAACTGAATCTTCAAGGCCTTTTGCACGCATTTCATTATATTGACTAAGCGTTACAATTTGTTGACTCGGAAATGTCTCAGAGATGACGGAATGGATAAATAAAAACCCAAAAAATTGAAGAACGACAAAAGAAAAGATAAAGAGTGCCTTTAACGCTCTGTACCATATTTTCTGAACAAGGTTATTTTTCTCCATATTGCATATATTATACGAAAAATGATTCTTTTCCTATTTACGCAACCTTCTTTAAAAGTTTCAAGAGCTCATCTTGGAACACTTTCATACCTTTGTCATCCAAAATCGTGATAGTGAACACTTCCGAGTGAGGGTATGTTTTCTTCATCGCCGTTTCAACTTCTTTTACACGCTCGGGTGTCACCATGTCTGTCTTTGTAAGAATAATAATTTCGTGTTTTGAAGCCAAGTCCTTGTCGAATGCTTCAAGTTCATTGCGGACGGTTTCATACACGGCGAGTGGGTCTTCATTTTCAAGCGACACCAAGTGCGCGAGCATTTTTGTGCGCTTCACGTGGCGGAGAAACTTATGGCCAAGGCCTTTTCCCTCTGATGCGCCCTCAATGAGCCCTGGGATATCCGCAAGAATAAATCCGAAACACTCACCGAGGTTCGGCTCGAGGGTAGTGAATGCGTAATCTGCGGTTTTTGCGCTCGCGCGTGTAAGCGCGTTCAAGAGGCTCGACTTCCCTGCATTTGGCAAACCTACGAAACCAATGTCTGCAACAATCTGAAGTTCAAGTTTAAAATCTGCCTCCTGTCCTTCTTGTCCAGGCACATGCTCCTTTGGTGTGCGATTAGTAGAAGTTTTAAAATGCTCATTTCCAAAACCCCCACGTCCCCCTTTAAGAACGATTATTTCCTCACCGTCTTTGAGAAGCTGGTACTCGGCGGAAGTCATCATATTGGTCACAATAGAACCAATTGGCAAATCCAAAATAAAATCAACGCCGTTGCGACCATGCATACTGTCATTACCTCCATCCTCACCGCGCTCTGCAGTGTATTCTTTTTCATGGCGATACTTTGAAAGTATGTGCACATCACGAACAGCGCGAATAATCACATCTCCCCCTTTCCCACCGTCTCCACCAGAAGGACCAGCAAATTCTTTGCCTTTCTCGTGCTTCAAACGCATAACGCCGTTTCCGCCGTTACCCGCCTTCATATGCATCGTCATTTCATCAATAAAAGCCATAGTAAAATTAATTAAACTTTACTATATCACAAAAATTACTCAGAGTCTAGTGTATCAACTGCGATTTGTGCAAGTTTTAAAGCCCCTTCTTTCGACCCTGCGACTGCAACAAAAAGTTTACTGTGGCAAAAAAGCGCGTCTACAACTCCAGAAATTTCTACAAGTGCTACTCCTGTCTTGCTTGCCCATGCGAGAGGTAAATCTTTTCTGTTTTTAAATGAGTGTGCTTCGCTACGCACTGCCTCGACTTTCCACTTGCCCACATTTCCGCGATCTGGCTTTACTACAAAAAGAGGTTCTGATTTTGTGCCAAGAGTCTCGTACCATGGATAATGATCTTCAAGAACGATAATGCGCTTATCCCTAGAGTTAGCATAGGCCTCTTCTGTATGCTGCCTCCCCGCTTCCTCCATTTGAGCATGAACAATCTCGCGTGTAAGAAGTTTCTCGGCAAATGCTACAGCATCAAAAAAACCTTCATCTTCTGTACGCTCTTCATTCCACACTGGGCGAAACGCGCTTACAACATCATGGAGGATATATGGCGCGACATCTCCGCGAACACCAAAAGTTTCAAATCCATTATCTGCAGCATCAACTGGTTGGACAAGGCGTTCGTCAATGACACGAGCTGCAAAAAGCGACCCTGCTATCTTTTCCCCGAATTCCTTCCATACGAGTCCAAACGACGAATACGGTGTCCCGTTTGCGCGGACACCTGCGCCACCTTCTTGATGATGGTCAAAGCGTCCGCGGGGGATATCATATTCGCCCCCGACATCCACCACATAATCCGCTTTTGCCCACGCTTCAGGGTTGCGACTGCGTGCAATCTCTACTGCGCCGTCATTCAAAATAGAAAGTACTGCACAGGCAAAAACCTCATCAGTATGGAAATTACCGCTATGTGTTACTATCTTTTTCATGTTTTTGGTGTTGGATGCGTTCATAGCGATCAGCAATGAGTTTTTGAATCAAGATGAATGCTATCATGAAAACTACGGCTATCAAAGCGAAGCGAGACGCGTTATGAGTGATATTGACCGCCGCGAATCCAAAAAAATATCCCACTGAGGCATACAAAGCTACCCATAGTATTGACGCCAAAAACTCTGCTTTAAAGAAAAGTCTAAACGGAACACGTAAAACGCCTGACATAATAACCGTTGCGCGATTCGCTCCATAGATGAATTTTGAGAAAAAAATAGATTTAAACGGTTTTTCACGAAACCGTGGCAAGAAAAAAATAATTGCCCTTTCTGCCCACTTGATTATCCTTCTAGAAAATCTAGTATCTTTGAGCTTTGCCCCAAGATAGTACCACATGGTGTTACCTAAAATAACTCCGAAGAAGGAAATCCATAGCACATCACCGATATCAAAAGCATCGAGAGTTGCGAGCATTCCTGCAACAATGAGGAATACCTCTCCCTCAAATATCATCGCGATGAAAAGAATCGCGTACCCCCAAAAACGATGATCTTGCACGAGTTGAACAAATACGTCGATGGATTGTTCGAGCATATTTAGTTATTCTCCATTGCCTGGAAGCAATCGGTCCGCAATAAACGCTGTCGCTGAAACAACAAGGGAGCCCAGAAGTGCCGGCACAAAACCTGCGACATAAAATCCTTTCACAAACGAACCAACCCACCAAAAAAGTCCCGCGTTCACCACAAAAGAAAATAGCCCGAGAGTAAGGATTGTAATAGGAAATGCAATCAACAAAATAATTGGTCGCACCACTGCATTCAAAATACCAAAAAATATCGCAACGAGGAGCGCCGTTCCAAATGACGTTATCTCGATTCCTGGCACAAACGAAGGGAGAGACAGAATTACCAGAGCAACAAGCACCCATGTAGCGAGAATTTTCATCATACGATTTTGTTTGGCGCGTTACGTCCCTCAAGAGTTTCAATAATGTTTGTTGCAACCATTTCGGCCATCTTTGTGCGAGTTTCTTCGGTGGCAGAAGCAATGTGCGGATTAACAACCACATTCGGCAGATCCAAAAGATCAGCCGTTATTTTTGGTTCAAACTCAAACACATCAAGAGCTACACCGCGAATTAAACCAGACTTCAATGCTTCAACAAGCGCGACCTCGTCCACCACTGGCCCACGCGAGGTGTTCACGAGAAGTGCGCTTTTTTTCATTAACGCGAGTCGTTCCGCATTGATAAGGTGATGTGTTGTAGGAAGAAGAGGTACGTGAACACTCACTACATCAGCCTCTGCAAGCACTTCTTCGTGTGTCGCACAAAACTTCGCATTACACGACGCTTCCAGTGCTTCATTATTTTTTACATCAGAATAAACGACTTTCATACCAAAGCCACGATGGAGAACCTCTGCGACCTCGGAGCCAATGCGCCCTGCACCCACGAGCCCAAGGGTTTTTCCTTTTATATCAGTACCCAAAAGAAGGAGCGGGTCCCATCCAACAAATTTCCCTTCACGAACAAAGCGATCTCCCTCTGCGATGCGCGAAGCAAGTGTCAAGATAAGCGCAACGGTATGCTCGGCAACCGTAGACGTAAGTACATCAGGAGTATTAGTTACCACTATTCCACGCTCGTGCGCCGCAGGAACATCGATATTGTTATAACCGACAGCGTAGTTCGCGATTATTTTTACCGATGCCGGCATCGCCGCAATCATGTCTGCATCAATCGCATCAGTAAGGAGAGAAGCAACTCCGTCGTAAGGCGCCTGTGCAAGCGTGGATTTCAATTCATCACGCGTGAGCACGCCTTCCTTCGCACTCACGGTCACATCGTACCCGGCATCGCGGAGCATTTCTTCGGCGCGTACAGGAATACGCCTCGTCATAAATATCTTTTTTGTCATATTGCGTAGTATTATACCATACGTGCGCGTTCACGCACGCCATTGCGAAACTGTAGAAAGTTTGGTATAGTTTCTACTTAAAAGCCCGTCTCATCGGGCTATTTCATAAGATCTCTTTGCAATAAAAATGGTCGAAATATTTTTCAACAGCATCCTTTACATATTTCTTTTTCTTACCCTTTACCTTGAGGTGTTTTTCCTTATTACCTTTTTCGAAGAACGCTTAAAACTAGACACAAAGGGTACGACAGGAAAACTATCCTACTACCCATCTGCGACCATTATCGTTCCCTGCTGGAACGAAGAAAAAACCGTCTCGAAAACAATCGAGTCTCTCCTTGCGCTTCATTACCCAAAAGACAAACTAAAAATTTTTGTTGTTGACGATGGTTCAACCGACGGCACATGGGAGGTGGTCCAAAAATTTTTAAGGAATCCTCAAGTTAAACTCTTTAAAAAAGAAAACGGGGGCAAGCACACCGCCGTTAACTATGGCATCAAAAATTCTACGAGTGAGCTCGTTGGGTGCCTCGACGCTGACTCGTTTGTGGACAAAGATGCCCTTCATGAAATCGCGAGCGCATTCAATGAAGACACTGACATGATGGCAGCAATCCCAACAATTATAATTCATGAACCAAAAACAATTCTTCAGAAAATGCAGAAGACTGAATACCATACCGTTGCATTTTTTAAGCGTATGCTCTCGCCTCTTGATGCTATAACGGTAACACCAGGGCCGTTTTCTTTTTTCCGCAAAGAAGTATTCGAAAAAATTGGACTCTTCAAAAAAGCGCACAACACCGAGGACATGGAGTTGGCGCTTCGCATGCAATCAAACCACATGCGTATTCGCAACGTGCACACCGCTCACGTGCACACATCGGGACCAGACACACTTTACAAGCTCTATCGGCAGCGCCTCCGTTGGGCATATGGAGGTATGAAAAATACTCTCGATTATCGCTTTATGTTATTCCGTCGCAGATATGGAATCCTTGGTATGGTAACATTGCCTTTAGCATTTTTTGGGATTTTTATTTTTCTCTACAATTTCGGGTTTGTTGTATTTCATATAGTACGTGGAGTGATGAGCAAGGCGGTAGAGATTAGCACCGTAGGTCTTTCTTTTGCACTTCCCAATGTTGATTCATTTTTCTTTAACACCGACTTTATGTCGATTCTTGCGTATGTTTTTCTTGGACTTGGGCTGGTAATCATCTGGAATGGAGTAAAACTCGCAGAGGGGCGCTTTCGCCCCAGCATCGGTATCTTTTATTTCATCTCTCTTTATGGTATCGTGGCACCAATCTGGCTTACCCGCGCTCTTATTAATCTTGTCTTTTCGCGAAGCACAAGCTGGCGCTAAATTTAGCTTTTAATACATGCGTGCAAAAATCGAAACAAAAAAATACTTATTTGCATTCATTATTACGGCGCTCGTATTTTTTGGCGCACTCGTTGTGAGTAACAAATTTTCCGCCCAGCGCATCGCCGAGATCAAAGCAATCGAGAACAACATCTCGATGGACATTCTCGCATCAGAAACACAGTTTGCGCTCCTTAAGGATTCTTCATGCAAGGCAATAGATCATTCAACCGCATTCTCTGAGGAGTTAAGCTCACTCACAGCAAAACTCTCATATATGGAAGACAACTTAGGAGCAAACAACCTCGAAGTAATCAGTCTCAAAAAATATTATTCGCTCCTTCAGGTCAAAGATTATTTGCTGGTAAAGCAGGTTAAAGAGAAGTGCGGTGTCAAGCCAATCACCATCATTTATTTCTATTCAAATGCAGGCGACTGCGAGGGGTGTGTGCGTGAAGGGTACGTACTCACCAAGCTCCGTACCGAATTCCCTGAGCTCCGCATATACTCGTTTGATTACAACCTCGACCTCTCTGTCGTAAAAACAATGAAATCGATCTATGGCGTCCGCAACACGCTTCCCGCATTGAATATCTGGGAAGAAAACTATTACGGCTTCAAAAGCGCCGAGGATATAGAAAAAATAATTCCCCAGCTCAAAAAACTTCGTATCGAACGCGAAAAAGCTGAGGCAGCAAAAGCCGCAACGAGCACAAAAAATTAGCAAACAAAAAAAT
>Ga0155380_120_pt1 | contig 24290 bp, 25 predicted proteins | sample RifCSPhighO2_02_FD_106348 | JGI IMG/M metagenome (GOLD analysis project Ga0155380, IMG submission 106348) | Candidatus Yonathbacteria bacterium RIFCSPHIGHO2_02_FULL_44_14
CTTGGATCTTTTCGCGTTCCTCAATGCTAAAATGCTTGTATTTCATACACTTGATATATTACCAAGTGTTGCACTTACTTGTTGAACCTACTTAATTCGATTGTCTTTTATAACCAAACCCGATACAATTTGAGCAAAGCTCTTGTAAAAAAGAATGGTAGCTTAATTTCTTGCCTATTTATTTGAATGCACTTCGAGGCGTGAGCGATTTTTCGACCAAGCTGTATGTCGCGCTTCAGTGGACACTGCGCGACGCGATTCTGCAGAATCGACTGCGCGGAAGAAAATAAGCGAAACAACAAAGAAATGCGTCAAAGAAATTGGCAAGAAAAAATCCGATACATAAACCCCACATAGTTCTCAGAACATAAAGAACTGAGTTAGGAGGCGATCTAAGGAGAGCATCAGTGGTCATCGCATAAAGCGAAGTACCAGTGCATCCTCGTTCGCGACCATGTGAACCCCGAAGGACCCAACTAGGAGAGGCTTATGTATAGGATCTTTTAAACGAACGGTCGATGGCATTTCTGAATCAGCAGATTCACATCTTTGACGCATCGAGGACACAAGTCTAGCACAAAACAATTTTTATGTCAAGTACTCCCCTAAACAACCCAGAAGACCTAGAAAATACTCAGGATTTTTCTTTTTTGGACCAAGCTCTTCGCCCGAGCCGTTTTGACGAATACATCGGACAGGAAACGATAAAACAGAACTTAAAAATCCTTCTTCAGGCTGCAAAAGAGCGCTCGCACCCGCCGGAACACATCCTTTTTTACGGTCCGCCAGGACTCGGAAAAACGACGTTGGCACATCTTATCGCGAACGAAATGGAGTGTCAAGTCAAATCCACATCTGGTCCTGCTATCGAGAAAGTGGGCGACTTGGCATCGATTTTGACCAACCTTTCCCCGGGCGACGTGCTTTTTATAGACGAGATACATCGCTTAAACAAAATGATTGAGGAGGTCCTCTATCCTGCAATGGAGTCTGGGGTACTCGACATCATCATCGGCAAAGGTCCGAGTGCGCGCACGATTCAGCTCGACCTTCCCCCCTTCACAATGATCGCTGCAACCACACGCGTGGCGCTTATTTCTTCACCACTTCGCTCGCGTTTTTCGGGTGGGACGTTTCGATTGGAGTTTTACACCGAAGATGAAATTGAAAAAATCGTAAAGCGCTCGGCGGACATTCTTGGTATTACCCTTTCTGATGACGCGGCGCGTGAAATTGCGCGCAGAAGCCGTGCCACTCCCCGCACTGCAAACTATCTCTTGAAGCGCGCGCGTGATTTTGCGCAGGTGAACAAAGGCGACCTATCTTCTAAGTATGTTGCAGACGCTCTCGCGCTTCTTGAAATCGACGAGATCGGACTCACCGCGCTCGACCGAAAAATCCTTGAGGTGATTATTGAAAAATACAAAGGTGGCCCCGTTGGTCTTTCGACCATTGCAGCGGCACTCTCCGAGGAAATGGCAACACTCGAAGAAGTGAATGAGCCGTACCTTCTCCAGCTCGGTCTCATCGAACGCACCCCTCGCGGTCGCCTCGCCACCGCACGCGCGTACGAACACCTTGGCTCTGAGGTGCCAGAGGACACTGCAAAACTATTTTAGACAGCAAACGGTTTTTCCGCTATGCTAGCAAAATAACAAAAAATTATATGTCAGGACATAATAAATGGTCACAGATTAAGAATAAAAAGGCGGTAACGGACAGCAAGAGGAGCAAAATCTTTGGAAAACTCTCCCATTTGATTGCTCTTGAATCCAAAAAGGCTGCGGGGAATTTGTCTTCACCAGGTCTTCGCGCGGTCGTCGAACGCGCGAAAAAGGAGTATATGTCGTCTGACATTATTGACCGCGCGGTAAAAAAGGGCGCTGGTGGGGACGCAGGAAATATGGAGGCGGTGCTTTATGAAGCATACGGTCCCGGTGGATGCGCTATTTTAATTGAAGGTCTCACTGACAATAAAAATAGGACTGTTGCGGAAATCAAACATCTTCTTTCAAAACGCGGGCTCGCTCTCGCGGGGCAAGGCGCAGCAATGTGGGCATTTATAAAAACAACCGAGGGTTACGAACCGCAAACAACCGTCCCTCTTTCAGACGAAGACGGGGAAGCTTTATCATCCCTCCTTGAAGAACTCGACGACCACGACGATGTACAGGAGGTGTACACAAATGCAGAGTAATCAACTTTCTCTTACTACCCAACCCAAAAAACCGCACAATTATTTGCTATAGCAAATAATTGTGCGGTTTTTTGGGTTGGGTAGTGATGTTATAGCAATGATGATAAACTATTTTTATGAGAATTATTGCTATTGATCCCGGGTATGAGCGCCTTGGTATTGCTGTATTAAAGAAAGACAAAAAGGAAACCTTGCTGTTTTCTGAATGTTTCAAAACAAAAGCTTCCATGCCTTTTGTGAATCGCCTTGAACTTGTGGGCCGCGAGGTTGCTCGGCTTATTATGGAATATTCTCCTGAAGCGCTCGCCATAGAAAATCTCTTCATCGAAACCAACCAAAAAACTGCCATGCGTGTTGCTGAAGTGCGTGGCGCAATCCTCTACCAGGCGAGACTTTTAGGACTCGAAATCTATGAATATACCCCTCTCCAGATTAAGGTTGCAACGACTGGATACGGTAAAGCGACCAAAACGCAGGTTATGTCAATGGTGAAAAAACTTGTTTCGGGAGCGGATTTTATAAAACAAGATGATGAGGTGGATGCAATTGCTATTGGGCTAACCCATTTTGCATATGTGCGTCCCCAAAAAATGCTTAAGTAGTAAGGATTTTTTTACATAAATGCAACTTTCCACAAGTTATCCACAGATTGTCTTGCAGAGAAAAAAACTTTCTGCTACAACTATGGAAACCCGTTCATAGAAAGATGGTTCGGGTAATTAATTTTAGGCTTGCTTTATAAAAACTATGTCCGATGACGAAGTAATTGAAGATGAAATAATCGATCTTGGGGATGAGGTTGATTTTGATGACGATATGGATCTCGGTGACGATGACCTTTTGGTAGACGAGGGGGTCGAGCTAGAGCTAAGCTCGCGCGAGATTGAATAACTAGGTAAAAACGAAAAAGCCCCCGAAATCCTACCTCGTAGGAATTCGGGGGCTTTTTTGTTTTAAATTATTTTTACAAACCTCCGCTTTCCTATTTTATACACACCTGGTGTTGCAACCTCAAGATAGTTGACAATCTTTTCTTCAGACCCAGCTTCCCTCAGGCGCTTTACTGCACCCTCCTCCACGAGACGGCGCCAATCACTTTTCGAAGAAACAGCCTTACTGCGCACCAAAAGGTCTGCGAGGATTTCTCCTTCATTTGTTCTAATTTCTTCAATGCCTTCAGGAATTTCCTTTTTTTGGAACGTCGCGAGGAATGCTTCGCGCACACCAAGGGCATTGTCTGCTCCGTGGTATATTGCTACAATCTCCTCCGCAAGATCTAATTTAATATCGCGTGGGTTTATTTTTGGGTCTTTTAACTTTACCTCAATACCCTTTAGTCTTTCCTTGTCAGCGGACGTACAGAGTTGGTAGTAATTTAAAATAACCGTATCAGGAATAGACATTACCTTTCCAAACATGTCGCGGGGTTCATCATTAATACTAATATAGTTATCAAGACTTTTGCTCATTTTTTCTTTTCCCTCCGTCCCAACAAGAATATCTATACTCATTACGGCCTGCTCTGGTTGCTTGTTTATTTTCATTACCTCACGGCCCATGAGCATGTTAAATGTCTGATCTGTCCCACCAATTTCTAGATCGCATCCGTTGTAGATATTGTATAAAGCAAAAGAATCTATACCTTGAAGAACTGGATAGAGCATCTCGTGTATAAACAAAGAATTTCCTTCATTGAGACGGTTTTGAAACATATCTCTTTCAATAAGCTGTGCATGGGTTATTCGTCCTAGTGTCCAAAACAATCCACGCAAAGTTACGCCTATCGCTTCTTGCTTTTTAAGATCCCTTACTTGCATTCGAGTTTTTTCGTACAAAAAAGCTTTCCCTAAAAAAGAACTTGGATTTATTCCTCTTCCCCAAAAATCTAAATTGAGCCCCTCTTTGGGGAGCATGTCACTTACTCCATAAAACCAGTCTGAGTTTCTAATCCATGAAAAAACTTGCGAAGTTGTTAAAAGAATTTTACTAACTTGTCGAAGATATGTTTCCATATTTTCTTCAATTTCTTTTTGCTCCACCATGGGCCGGACCTTGCTTTTACCCGTTGGGTCCCCAATAGAAGCAGTGAAATCACCAACGAGGAAAACAACCTTGCAGCCGAGGTCTTGAAATTTACGCAACTTATGAAGCACTACCGCATGTCCTAAGTGTAGATCAGGGCGCGTTGGATCAACGCCAAATTTTATAATAACCTCTTCAGAAATTTCGCCTTTCGCTTTTTTTAAAAGCTTTTCTTTGAATTTACTTGATGGATCAACAAAACTTGCGACACCTCGTGTAAAAAGATTTTCCATTCTTTCTTCAACTGTCATAATCATGTTATTTTATCATAAATATCTCTACTCGCCCATACCATTTTTTTATGGTATGATATCGCTTATCTTATGGTGCGCCGCGCCCCTTCACACAAAAAAAAGTTTCAATCTTTTTTTCGCCACTCCAAAACGGTGTTCCTTTTTTGTGTTGGTTGCGCTTTTCTTTTTGCGAGCATTCTTATCCTTTGGGCATCGTTTATAAAACTCCCTGACTTCAAAGAGTTTCATTCACGCAAGGTTGTCGAGTCGACAAAAATTTACGACCGCACGGGCAAAGTTCTTCTCTATGATGTCCACCAAAACATAAAGCGCACCCTTGTTCCCTTTGATGCTATTCCTCAATCACTTAAAAATGCGACAATCGCCGTCGAGGATGCCAGTTTTTATAGCCACTATGGCATCGACCCAAAGTCCATCCTTCGCGCAATTATTGTCAACCTTGTTGGCGGAGGATTTAAACAGGGAGGCTCGACCATCACTCAGCAGGTGGTAAAAAAGACGCTCCTCACTGACGAAAAACTTCTTACAAGAAAACTTAAAGAGGTTATTCTCTCGTTTAGGCTTGAGGCATCTTTCTCTAAGGATGAGATTTTAACTCTTTATTTGAACGAAGTTCCTTACGGAGGAAATATTTACGGCGTTGGGGAGGCAACAAAAATATTTTTTGGGAAAGACCCAAAAAATATATCTCTTGCCGAATCTGCGTACCTTGCCGCCCTTCCTAATGCCCCTACTTACTATTCTCCATACGGAAATCACCGCGACCAGCTTGAGACACGCAAAAATTTTGTTTTACAGCGTATGCATGATCTTGGTTTCATAACCACCGACGAATACGGCGTTGCAAAAGCTACAAAAGTTGAGTTCTTGCCAAAAGAACCGACGGGAATCAAAGCTCCTCATTTTGTCGAGTGGGTAAAAGAGTATCTCGCGGACAAATACGGAGAACTCGCTGTGGAAGAAAATGGGTATCGTGTTATTACTACCCTTGATTACGAGCTACAAAAGAAAGCTGAGGAGATTGTAAATAATTTGGGCCCTAATATTGAAAAGAATTTTGAAGCAAAAAATATGGCACTTGTTGCGGTAGACCCTACAAACGGCCAAGTTCTCACTATGGTTGGTTCGCGTGATTATTTTAATGTTCAAAATGAAGGAAACTTCAATGTGGCTCTTGCTCACCGACAACCTGGATCCACTTTTAAACCATTCGTGTATGCGACTGCATTTATGAAAGGCTATACTCCAGAAACAACGCTTTTTGACCTACGAACAAATTTCAGCACGAATTGTAATGCAAAAGGTGTTCCCCTTTCTTCTCAAATAAAACCAGAAGATTGTTATATGCCAGAAAATTACGACGGTAAGTATCGCGGACCTATTTCTATGCGCGAAGCACTTGCTCAATCACTCAATATCCCTGCTGTAAAAACTCTTTACCTCGCAGGTATCACTGATTCCTTAACCGTAGCCCGTCGTATGGGAATAGAGAGCCTTGGGACCGCAAACCAATACGGTCTTACTTTGGTTCTTGGAGGTGGTGAGGTTTCCCTTCTTGATCTCACAGGCGCATACGGCGTATTTGCTAATGATGGTGTGCGCAACCCGAACGTTAAGATTCTTCGTATAGAAGACAAAAACGGGAAGGTTGTTGAGGAATTTAAACAATCAGACGAGCAGGTTATTCCAACAGAGGTCGCACGTAAAATCAGTAACATACTGAATGACAACGTCGCGAGAACTCCCGAGTTTGGCGCCGACTCTGCTCTTTATTTCCCTGGTAAGGATGTTGCGGTAAAGACTGGTACTACCAACGATTTCAAAGATGTGTGGACAGTTGGGTATACCCCACACATTGCAGTGGGTATGTGGGCAGGAAACAATGACAACACATCCCTCCATAAAAATATTGCAGGTTTTATCATTACGCCGGTGTGGCACGCTTTTATGGTAGAAGCAATGAAACTCACCCCTTCTGAAAGATTCATTCCACCTGAAGCAGAGGATTTGACGACTCTTCCTGCACCGCTTCAAGGTATTTGGCAAGGTGGTGAAAAATATATCATCGACAAGTCATCCGGCAAACTAGCGACGCCATTAACGCCTGTTGAAATGCGAGGTGTGGTGGTTGTTCCAGAAGTCCACACTATCCTTCATTGGGTAAACAAAGATGCTCCAAGAGGAATACCTCCTGTAAACCCTCAAATTGACTCACAGTACAATCTTTGGGAAATACCGATACGTGAGTGGGTTCTTACTCAAGGTATCAAGGAGGGCGACCGTAGTGTTGTACCGGTTGAATATGATACCAATCATACTAATGAATCTATTCCTGTTGTTTCTTTGTCTGGAATAGATTTCAATGTAACACATAAGGTTGATGAGAATATCACGGTGGTTGTTTCTATGGCAAGTAAATACCCTGTTAGTCGTGTTGAATTTTATGTAAACAATGAGCTTATTGATAAAAAAACAACTGAACCATTTATATTCACTTTTACGCCGAATAATATCGCTTCTTTAACAACAAGCAATACCGTCACAGTGGTTGTTTATGACTCAATCCTTAATAAAGGGGTTTCTGTGGCACAATTAATCGTAGAATGAATCATTTAATTATTATCGAATATTCGAAATATTCGATAATCCTGCTATTTTTTGTACCTGATTGAGTATCTCTTCTTTTTTAAAAAGTATCTCTGTTTTTATAATTGGTTGAGTTTTTATAAATAAGGTGTTTTTTAATAACGATATTTGGTTTATATTTACGGGTAATTTATTTTTTAAAAAAATATCCATAATTAGTTGTTTTTTTACTTTGTCGGTATTAGTGAGATTACTAAACCGCGCAAGAAGTTGGTGGAGAGGTATCATATTGGATGAAGATGGAGTATTGAATATTGAATGGGTGCGAGTTTTGGATCCTATTCCATATTCAATACCCTATTTAGTAAGTGGCATTGTTAAGTAGGTGAATGATTGGTCTCCTACACCACGAATCACCGCTGGTTTATTAAAACCATTACATTGAATTACTATACTATCTTGGTCAATTGTGTTTAAACAATCAAATAAATGTTTTCCATTTAATGATATTTCTATTGGTTCACCAGACATTGTCGCAGTAAGATTTGACTCTGTCTCTCCAATATCAGAGTTTTTTGTGGTAATTAAACATTTTTTTTGTTGAGGATTGATAATAAATTGAATTTTATTGAATTTATCAGAAAAAAGTGTTGATAATTTAATGGTGTTAATAAGATCCTGTTTTAATACAAGAATCTCTGTGGTGTTGTTTTTAGGTAAAATTTGCTCGTAGTCGGGGTACACACCTTGAATGACACGTGATGTTATATATACCGATTTACTAACGCAAGATATTTGCGTTTTTGTAATTTTAAACAATATGTTTTCATTTATTGACTCAAAAATTTTTATTATTTCAATGATATTTTTTATAGGAATAATAACTCCTTGTGAGATATGCCCGCCGGTATAATTTATTTTTTTCTCAGCAAGCCGGAATGAGTCTGTTGCTGCAAATATTAGGTATTTTTCTTTCTGATATATGTATACACTTGAAATTTCGGGTTTTATGTCGGAAACAGCTGCACTCATGAGAACTGCCTTAACTCCTTGGATAAAACTTTGTGATTGTATAGTAAAACTTTCTCCTTCATTAATAACAGGAATTGTTGGAAAATCATCAGGAATAAATCCTTTTATGGTAATATTTTTTGTTTTTGTAATTATTTTGCAAACGTTATCTGTAACAGAAATAGTTATTGTTTCCTCATCAGGAATACTTGTGAGTATGTTTGAAAAAAGAGCCCCTGGAATAGCGACATTTCCATCTCTTTTTACATCAGCGGGAATCTGAAACTCAACACCAACCTCGAGGTTTGTAGCGCGAATTATAATTGATTTGCTGTTTGTAGTTAAAAGAACAGAACTAAGAATAGGTAGTGATGAATTTTTACTAGTCACCCTATCAGCGCTCATGATGCATTTCTGAATTATTTCTCTATTACAAGTGAAGTCCATATTCTTTTAATTGTTTACTATTAATATATAAATACTTATTACTAATACTATGTATGTGGATAAGTGGATAACTTACCAATCCCCTTTCGTTTACTATATTTAATTGTTTCTATAAGAGAGAATTTATGTGGATAATTCTTTAAAAAATGTTTATAAAATTTTTTCATACTATTTTAACAATTATTTATTTATAGTTATCCACAAAACTATTTTCATTTATTAACACTTACTCCACAGGGTTAAAACATAGCTCTTATTTGATCAACTTCTTGCATAAGAGAGAGATCGTTTTTAATATCAGACTTCACCTTCTCACAAGAATGCATTACAGTAGTGTGGTCGCGTCCGCCAAGCTTTTGACCAATTGTAGGATATGAGATATTGAAATCCTCACGGAGAATAAACATAGCTATTTGGCGAGGTTTTAAAATTTCCTTCCTTCTTGTTTTTTCGTAAACAAACGACTCCTCAATACTATAGAAATCACAAACTACTTTTACAATTTCCTTCACAGATAAGAGTTTCTTAGGTTTTGCGGTGTTTTTTATGAATGGTTTTATTTCGTTTAAAGTAAGATTGCGGTTTCTAAGCTCCGATTGACAAATAATACCATTTAAAAGACCCTCAAGCTCCCTAATGTTTCCTTGCACAGAAGAAGCGAGATACTCGATGATTTCCAGAGGAGGAAAGAATTTCTGCGTCTCTGCTTTTGCGCGTAAAATCGCAAGACGGGATTCGTATTCCGGTTCCTGAATATCAACAATCATCCCTGCGCTAAAACGAGATTTAAGGCGCGCTTCAAGCGCCGGAATATAATTTGGGTGTTTATCTGAAGAGAATATAATTTGCTTATTATTATGGTAGAGTTCGTTAAAAATATGGAAAAGCTCTTCTTGTGTCTTTTCTTTATTCGATAAGAATTGAATGTCATCCATAATAAGCAAATCATAAACTCGATACTTGTTTTTAAAAGAAGCCATTGCTTTTGACCCCTGCTGTACGGAATTAATGTAATCTACAGAAAATTTTTCAGAAGTGGTATAAAAAACACGTTTGTTTGGGTAGTGTTTTTTAACCTCGTTCCCTATTGCTTGGATGAGGTGTGTTTTACCAAGACCGGTGTTTCCATAAATAAACAAAGGGTTGTACACATTAGTGCCAACTTTTTTTAAGATAGCTTGTGACGCGGCGTACGCAAGCTCGTTAAAGGAGCCAATAATAAAATCATTAAATGTATAACGGGGGTTTAAACCGTCTTCTTTGTTGATATAGAGATCAACCAATGGGAGTTCGGCACCCTGAGAAGACCCAACCAGCACCTGAGGTTTTTTCTCTACTTTAGGCTCATCTATTTTACAAACAGTATATTCTATTCCCCGTATATTTTCAGAGAGGTTTCTAAGAGAGCGCAATATTGTTTTATGAAATTTATTCTGAAGCCAGTCTTTTACAAACTCATTAGGAACACCAACGACAACCATCCCATCATCTTGTTTTAAAATTGCCGTGTTTTTAAACCATGTGCTGAAGTTTGCCCGAGAAAGCTCACCCTCGAGTTCAAAAAGTGTTTTTTCCCAAAGTTGTGTGTTATTTGTCATGAGGTTTCTTTGGTTTGTTTCAATATTATATTCCTTGTGGAACAAATACGGAAAGCGGTACAGTGGAAGATTTAGTGAATAGGGTGTGGATAACTTGTGGATACCTATTGTACCCTATTAATAAAGGGAATTACAACCACTAGATTTTTCTTAGAAATAGTGTATGATGCTTAATTATGTCTCAAACATACCAACCAAAGAAGAAAAAGCGCGCAACAACGCACGGATTCCTTGTTCGTTCGGCAACAAAGAGCGGACGCAACGTTCTGAAAGCTCGTCGCCAAAAAGGTCGCAAGCAGCTAACGACAGTATAACCTTTCCGGGGCAAAACCATGCTTCCACGGAAGAACCGTATCTCTAGAAAAAACTTCCCTACTCATAAAGCGCGTGGAAGTCGTGTTTTTTCGCCCTTTTTTTCAGCTGTATTTTACCAAAATGATGATGTAGAGGAAAAGCAAAGTCGTATGGCTACCGTAGTTTCAAAAAAGACAGCAAAGACAGCCGTCGCCCGAAACCTGTTACGCAGGAGGTTTTATGAACTTTTTATGCCATATCTGAAGGAAATGATCCGCCCAACAACAGTGGTAATTTACCCTAAATCAGAGGCTCAAAAAGTTCCCTTTTCATTTTTAAAATCTGAAATAGAAAAAGCTTTAAAACAAGCAAAACTTATATAACACCCTATTTCTATTGGTAATCCTCGGACGTAAAAATGAGCAAAATAATCATCATTTTAATAGGTTTCTACCAAAAGTATCTTTCTTTTGACACAGGGGTTTTTTCGTTTAAAAAAGGCACCACCTGTGTTTTTTACCCAACATGCTCGGAATACACCAAGCAGGCAGTTTCAAAATATGGGGCATTTAAAGGGCTTTATTTGGGGATTCGGCGAATTCTTCGTTGCCACCCTTGGCAAAAGAATCATATTGATCCGCTCCTTTAGTATATACAGAGCACTCTGTGTATTGTGTAAAACACACTGACCCGGAGCATGTCCTAGTAAGAAAATGATATTTGCGGTAGTATAGTCAGATGCAATCAGGATTTTTCTCAACCGTTTTTTATCAACCTCTTTATAATACCCTTGTTTTAATACTCTCGGCTGTCCCCGGAGCTAATGTGGGGGTCGCTATTATTCTCCTTACGGTGATTGTGCGCGGTGTGCTCCTCCCCCTCTCTCACAAGTCTGTGGTGTCGCAAGCAAAAATGCGTTCCCTTGCGCCACATCTTGAAAAAATCAAAGAAAAACACAAGGATGACAAACAGGAGCAGGCTCGCAAAACAATGGCTCTTTACAAGGAGCACGGAATAAACCCGTTTTCCGGATGTCTTCTTGTTTTAGTGCAACTCCCAATCATCTTTGCGCTCTACTTTGTGTTCTTTAAAGGACTCCCAAATCTCAACGCAGAACATCTGTATTCGTTTGTGAGCCTTCCTGAGACAGTGAGCATGATGTTTTTGGGTGTAATGCTCTCAAAAAAGAGTATTATTTTTGCTTTGTTTGCGGCGGTTACACAGTATTACCAAATTAAACTCTCTATTCCAGCGATGGCACCAGCAGAAAAGGACGCAAAGCCGTCATTTAAGGACGATTTTGCAAGAAGTTTTAATGTGCAGATGCGGTACATGTTGCCGGTTATTGTGTTTGGTATTTCCTATTCCATTTCTGCGGCGGTGGCGCTTTATTGGACTACAAGCAACCTATTTTCTGTTGCGCACGAGCTTTATGTAAAGCGAAAGGCAGAGAAGATTAAGGCGTAAAGAAAAAGCCCTACCTTTGCAAAAGAGGGTAGGGCTTTTTCTTTACGCTGTTGTCGCTGCATTATCTAAGCTTCTGCATATCGGGAGTTATTGCGGACGGTGACACTTCCGCTTTTGGTAGTAGTGGTTCAGCAATAGTGTATACCCAAGGAGTACCCGTTACTTTGTTCATAAAGAGCAGATATGCATCGTTTGATGACAGTGCAAGGTTTATTATATCAAGTGCGGGAGCACCGAGATTGCTCGGAACCAGAATCTTGCGAGTATTGAATGTTGTTGTGTCTATTTCCCACATCGAATCAGAAAATGTTACAAGACCTTGATACCACTGGTCAGGGTATGTTGCACTCGGGATGGTTTGAGGCACCGCACAGTACGCCAGCGTTGTATTCTTGACGCCCCACACACATTTTTCAGGAAGAGTTTGCAAATAAAGTGGATGAGAAACTTTTTTTGTGACATCGTAAAAAGAAAGCTCGGGGACGCCGTTCTTTATTTCTGCAAAGAGAGTAAGCTTTCCGTTGCGGCTTGTGAGCGTGGTGAGGCCGTTTCTTCCTCCGAGTATCTTCGTTACTGACTTTGTTTTTAAATCGACAAAGAAAAGGTGACCAGGGACCGTCGCAGACGGTTTTGTGGTGAGGGTCACGAGTTGCTGGTTTGGGAACTGGGGCAACCATTCAGTGAAAGCTGAATTAAAGATTGTTGAAACACCGAGACCTTTAAATGTTGCAATAGAGCCGCGGGAAACACCCACGCCGTTTTCCAGATAAAAGAGCTTGTCTCCCCCGTCCTCAGCAGTTGCCATAAAAGGGATATAGTCTGGCAGAAAAACCTCTTCAGTTTTTATAAAATCAGACATGGGAGAAGTCGATGTGCCGCGCGCAAAGGAAGTAGAAACACCCCCGAGATTAAGAATGCTTGCCTTAATGATTGCACCCCCCTCTTTTTCGTCAACAAAACGAATGACAACACTTTTGCCATTGTTTCCCCAGAGCGCCTCCATAATGCGCGAGCGTGTCTCATTCACAATGCGAGACTCTGCAAGCGTCTCAAGCGGTGTTTCAAAAATGTGCCCAAGTCCGCGCTCTATGTAGCGCGCAGAAATGGTGCGGTTTGGGCTCCTGCCTGTCTCAGCAAACCCCACCCCTGCAACAGGGAGCTTGTGAAGCTCGTAAAGGCGTGGTAGGACCGAACTCGAGCCGGGAGCAGGCGCGTCCCCTCCCCCCGTTTCTCCCCCCGTCCCAGTAGCAGGAAAGCCTGTGGAAGGCCTCCCTTCTCCGGGGAAAGTTGTACTTGTGGGCAAAGTGGACGCTGGTTTTTTTGTGAAATAGAAATATGCGCCAACCCCAACGATTAGGAGGATTACGAGCGAAGCGATTGCGATAAGTGTTTTTTGATTCATATTTGTTTATTAAAAACTTGCAGCGCAACCAGAGTAAGGCGGGTTCTGAAGGTTAAAGTGCACTGGGTCGTTTGTTAAACCTTGCCATCGAAGATTGATATGGTTTGTAACCATAAATGAGTTGATGGTGTTTAGGTCATACCCAGGAATTTGTAGATCAACTCCCGTTCCTTTTACGTGGGGAGCGCAACTCCCTGGAGAGGCAACAACTGTCCCTAATCCATGCTTTGCGTACTCCGCACCAACTGTGCTTTTTAAGGAAGCACACAGAGGGTCGGTGTTGTCTTTTAGTCCTTGGGTTATCCACTTGTTCACAATGGCATAAAGATGCCTCTGGTATGCCATTGGTCTATATGCTGAGTTCACTGTGACTTTGCCACCGAGTGCAGTGTTAAGTTTAGCCACTTCTTTTTTTAGCTCCGTAAGGTTACGTTGGACACTCGAATCATCCGAAGTAAAAAGAACAGTTGCACCATTCTCCATACTTAACGCCACACCGGTAAGAGCCTCAAGGGGAGCGATGGGGCATGTTCCAGGCACCCCCGACACTGCCGCCCCCGGCGCCACTTCCCCCACTGGTGGCAACATAAAGCTAAATTGCACCAGCTTCGGATTGATTGAATTCAAAAGTAGGTAAGAGGTAAGGATGATAGCGAGACCAATGAGTGCGCCCCAGATACGCTCCTTGGCACCGCTCTTGGCGTCAGGTGAGATCCCCGCTGCAACATACTGCGTACCGCCGATGATTGCAAAGAGAATAGCGAGTGCAGCACCCAAAGCGATAAGGAGCTTGATTGCGCCTGATAGATACATCGAGATGTTTGTTTGCCCGGTATTAGCATCAACTGTTCCGGGGAGCCGAGCAAGGGGTGTGTAGGACTGGGCATTGGCAACGAGAACTCCTGCAAAGGCAATAAGGGCGAGTCCTACAAGAATTGATATAAGGTGTTTCATGGATGTTTAAAATGTTGGACGAGAAGCAGTATCCTGCTCGAAATGAACTCGGAGATTTTGGCTTGCAGACTGGAATGTTTGCTTTAATCCACGCATCGCAAGAGAGACCGCAGAGTCTCCTTTTACGCCAGTATCGTTCCTAAGCGTAATCGTACGGCCGTAATTCTGGACAGACTTTCCATTGACCGCCCAAACATGGCTAAGCGTTGCCACATCACTTGATTCGTTCGAAAAGAAGTACGGTTCTGCGCTTATTGAAAACTCTTTTTTATTTAGCGTCACGTCTGTTTCAAACGGTCGATTATACCAAACGCCAAGAAGTGGATGCTTTTCATAGAAGAGTACGAACGGCTGAGAAAGAGAAATGTCGACTCGTGTTTCCGAGCTCATCGCATCGTTTACGGAAGACGCGCGAACCTTTACGTTTGCCCTTTCGTAAGGACGTGGGCCAGTAAATGAAAATGAGTTTTTTCCATAACCCGAGCTTCCCGAAACTACAGCTCCATCTTTTTCCCAAACATAAACGAGGTTCCCAGCACTGAGCGCGTTTTGGCCCGCGGTATTGTCTGGGATTGCAACTGCCCTTACGCTTGCCTCTGCGGTCAAAAGTGCCTTACCACGATAAAATGGTGGCGTGTAAGTATCCGCCTCCCAGAGAATCGTAATACCAACAGGACTCCATGAAAGCCTCTTGGTAATCACCTCCCCCGCGTTTGTCGTAATGGAAATAGTTAGGCGCGTAGTTTTTCCTGAAGGACCGTTTTGAAAGGAAAATACTTTTCTTCCAATCGCCCGCTCCACAACTTTTCCGTCAACCGACCACTCTATGGTGGCTTTATTGAGGTCTGTAAGATAACTTTCGACAGAAACCTGTACTACTTCAATGGGTCCCGGGTTTTGCGGCACTGTTTTTACTTCAAGGTAATTAAGTATTGAACTAGTGCGAACTTCTTCCAGTGTGGGCATCTTGCTCATTCGGTCGCTCATGAGTTGGTCTATTTGTTGCTGAAGTTGACTCACAGGTTGTTCCGCGGTTGTGGTTGCAGTCGTTTGTGCAAAAACAAATAGAGGCGCAAATAATGGGACGCATAAAAATCCTCCAAGGATAGTACGAAGCGTGATAGTACGCATTGGATACATATAATCTAGTATACCGCACACAGGAGTAAAAAGTCCACAAAATTTATACACTTTTTACAAATTTATTCCCCCTTGCGCTTCCGCGTCGGCGAGTTCGCGCTTTGCTTTTTTGATTGCGAGGATTTGCCCAGGGTCTGAGGTAATAATCTGCTCCTCTGTATAAGATGCGATGGATCGGATAGCCACGTGTTTCATCCCCGCAAAAAATATCCCCTCGCCTACCCCGGATTCCAAGAGCAAGAACTTTTCTTCGTCGGTTAAATTGAACGCTTTTTGGACGGCATCGATTGAGGTTGGCGACTGTTTGAGGAGGATTTGAATTGAAGAGTTGGTCATAATGGGTAGACCGTATGGTGATTTCAAAAAGTCATTTACGTCTTGGGTGATTGTTGCAATGCCTAAATAATATTTACGGCCACGTTTTGCGAGCGCATAGAGAAACGCCGCTGTGTCTTCGGACTTCATCATCCACCACGCCTCGTCCACAACAAGGAGACGCTTCCTCAAGGTGCGTCGAATAGCGTTCCATATAAAGTGTGTAACGAGGTACATTGCGACTGGCTTCAAGTCGTCTTCCATGTCACGCACCGAAAAGACGATGAACTTGCGGTTAATGTCCACGTTTGATGGTTGGTTGATAAAGCCCGACCACGAACCGCGCGTATATTTGGTGAGCTTTATGAGGATACCCTCCGCTCCCTCCATTCCGGAAAGAACCATTTCAAAATCAGAAAGGAGAGGAGGTTCGATTGCGGAAAAATCTGAATCAGGAGTAATGTCTTTGAGTGCGTATGTCTCTGCAATCGCGCGGTCGACAATAGCATCTTCTTCGGGAGTGAGCCCGGAGAGCATAATGCGGAAAAGACCAACAAGCGAGATGACATTAGCGCGAAGGACATCGGCTGGTGACTCATCTTCGCGTGGTATTGGCAAGTCGAACGGGTTGATGTGGTGTTCGGAATTGAGCGAGATATTAAAATAGCGCCCTCCTACTGCCTCTGCCATGGATTCATACTCGCGCTCGGGGTCGATGACAATAACATCGATATCAAACATCAAACTGCGCAATATCTCGAGTTTGGTGGCAAAAGATTTACCAGAACCTGACTTTGCAAAGGTAACCGAATTATAGTTTTCGAGAGAGAAGCGATCAAAAAGCACAAGCGAGGAGTTATGGCGGTTGATGCCGTATAGAATTCCTTTGTCGGAAGTAAGGTCAAACGACACAAAAGGAAAGAAGCTTGAAAGCGGTTCGGAGTTAATCTTTTTTGTTACCGCAATTTTATCCTCGTTTACGGGGATGATGCTCTGGAATGCTTCTTCTTGTTGAAAGAGCGCAGGGCGAACGTAGATCAAGCGCGACTCGAGCATTGATTTGATTTCTGCTTCTGCGTGCCCGAGTTCTTCCTCGTTGTCGGCATAGATCGACAAATAAAGTCCGACATCGAACATTTTTTCCTGCGCTTGTTGAAGGCGGTCGCGGAGCTCCTCGAGGTCGCGGTATGCGGATTCCAGCATTGGGTCGCGCACAAAACCTTTGCCTTCGCGGACGTTTATTTGGCTCTGCACTTCGGCCACTTTCTTTTCAAACTTTTTCATTATCGCCGCAGTGTCGACAGGGTGAATATATATTGCAATATCAAAAACTTTGTCTAGGTTTATGAGAGGAGAAAGCCAATTGTCGGAAACAACACTCGGATATGAAGTGATGAAAAATGAACGTACAAACTTTTCTCCCAAAACAAGTTGTTTTGATTCTACTTTTACTGCCGATGGCGCGATGATGTCAGCCAGACTGAGCCCTGCATCTGCATAGAGGTCTTGTGGGAGCACTGGGACAGAGTTTCTCTCCCTTTCTGCATCAGTATTTTGTTTTTTCCCAAAAAAATTAATCATAATTATATCACTATTTTACACTAACATTCTTTTCTGCCTCGCCGGGATTAAATAGACGGTAGTACAATTCCGTGAGTTCCTCGGTGCCGAGTGGAACAATACGCACTCCAGTACGCGAAAGGCCTTGGCTGATTATTCCCGCGCGCTGCTCGAGCTGCGTCCGCGCCTCCTCGAAGGCTTCGACAGCACCTTGTGACGGAGTAGTGCCCCCCTCCTTCTTTTTTCCGAAAAGTCCAGAGATCATACCTCCCGAAGTTGTGCTCGCGGTAACTGATTTAGGTGGTGCATAAGGCACAACAATGACGAAAAGCTTACTCATAATATTCGTTGATTGCGTGATAGTTTTTACGAAACCCATATATTCACGAATTTGAATTTTTAAGAGCTCGTTTACTTCTTCTTTGAGACGCTCTTCAAGAAGCAAAAGGTATGGGCGGATGTCGAGACGTCGCGATTGAATGAAAATTTGTGTAGAGAACTCGAGAGAATTTAGAAAACTTTGAAATTGCATCAAAACGGCCTGTTGTTCGTCTGCCGATTTGAGCGCGAGGTTGACCGACGATGCCATGAGGAGCATGCGGAGAGTCCCATCTTTTAAAATTACAACGCCATCGCGAATTTCTTTAATGGGAACAAAATCTTGTGCCGCTTTTGATTTGACTGCCATAGTGTTTATTTTTTTCGCTCGTCTTCTTGAGCGATCTTTGGACCGCGCACATCAAGATTAAACGAGGCGTTCGATAGTTTGCCAGATGGAACGATGGGCGTAGGCGCTGGTTGTGATGGTATAAACTCCTCCTCACTCTTCGTCGTAGGTTCCTTGGGTGCTTTCTTCCACGTATAGAGTTTATCGCGCATCATGTAATTGAACCCAGCCTCGAGGATTTCAATGAATGGTTTCCCAAGTTTTTCTTTTGGATAGAACGCAAGAGCCCACGTAAGAACCGCGATAGCCAAAATAATCGGCGCTTTTATTACAATATAAGGAATGATGCGCCAAACTAAATAAATTCCCCCGCCCCCACCCGCCACATAAATAGCTTGCTTCAGCGTAAGCGGACCAAAAAGTTTATCCTCGATGTCTATGTATTGAGGAATGTGAAATTGCATACATGTAGTATAGCGTATTTATTTAAACCGAGAAACTATTAACTGCTATTCTATTGGTTCGCGATATGGGTCGACGTGGGGGGTGAGAGGCTTAATGGTGTTGTTGTAAACAGAGGGAGTTTGCGTCTCTGTCATTAGCTCATTTTTTGGGGCAACCATTGGTTGCATTCCGGCAGTAAAAACTTGCTTCATTTTTTCTTCAAAAGGATGTGGTGGCTCGGCTACCTCACTTGGAAGCGAGGCTTCCAAGTGAGGAGTTTTTGGCGGGATTGGTGGAATGAGAGGTTCTGTAGATTCTTCATCGAGCTTGAAAGGAACTAGCGGCAGAAGCGGCTCTGTTTCTTCAGCAACAGGTAAATTGTCGGGTGCGACATCGGGTGCTTTCACGCGGGGTTCCTCCGCGATTGCTTCCTCTGGTATAACCTCTTCTTGTTTCTCCTCTTCCTCACTCATCACTGCCTCTTTTTCTAGGAAATCAACGAGCGCAGGGCGGATTGGCGAAAAAATTTTCTGCTCGACCGCACGAACAATAGCTTCAAGAACTGAGCCTTTTATGCCGACTTCTTGTTCGAGTGTTTCACTGAATGCATCGGGGTGGATGAGACCTGCAAGGACGAGCGTTACTTCGAGCTTGAAGTCGCCCTGTTCTTTTTCGGGTAGATTGTACAAAGCTGCAATTTCGTCGAGGTTTTCCTCCCAGCTTGCAGACGAAATGAAATCAACAACCTCTGCGGGCAGTTTCCCTAACTGTTCCTTAAAAATTTGTTCTGTTTCGGTTTCCATATAAATTATTTATTCCCCTTCGTTTCCTCAATTTTTTCTTCTATGTGCTTTATGACATCAGGTCTATTTGCCCCCTCTTCTTCTTTCTTCTTATCCTTTGCAAGCTCTTTTAATTTTTTTGCATTACCCGACTCCTCCCCTTTTCGAATTTTGTTGGCAGTATGAGTATTCTTCTCTTTCCTCCATTTAGCGAGAGGAGCAGTGACCCCAAACTCTTCAACTTTGTCTGCGTAGTGCTCTCGACGACGGTCGTTCTCCGCTTTTATATCTGTTTCTGCTAGTTTCTTTGCATCCAATTCCTTCCCCTTTGCTGCTTTAAGAACAGCGGTTGTTGCAGACCCTGCATCATCCGCAATCGCTTTTGCAAGAGTGGCGTCAGCTGCACTAAGTGCTGCCAAGGCTTGCCTCTGCTCTTTCTCTGTGTCTGCCAGCGCTTGAGTTATCTTTGGATCGCGCGCGCCAGAATTCCTCATGGCATCGTACGCTTTTTGCGCCTCTTCCACTTTCCTCTTTGCCTCCTCTGCTGTAGTTTTTGCGGATTCAGAGGCCGTCTTTGCTGCGATTACTTGTTGTGCTTCCAGAGAATCCTCGTACGCTTTTTGCGCCTCTTCCAATTCTTTTTTATTTGCTTCTGCTTCTCTTCCTGCTCGTCGCGATATTTCCTGCTCCTCAAAAATGCCTAATTTAGGCACATTATCAATAAGCTTTTTTTCTTTGTCCTTTGCCTCTTTTTCAACCCCGCCGGCACCGCCTCCTGCTGTGCTTATTCCAAAAGCACCCACACCGCCAGAGACACCCTTTGCGAGTGCCCCACCGATAGTAGCTCCGAAAATAGAATCTTTCCCGCCAAGGTTGCGGACATCAAAACTTGACTTGGTCAATGTTTGCATTCGCGCGCGGCTACTTTGGTACTTTGCGCGCTCACCCCCTGACATAGCTGCAAGCTCTGATTCTGTCTTTACGCCCCTTTGCAGGCTTCCGGCCGCATACCCGCCAACCACTTTTCTCAACCCAAGCGCTGCCCCGCCAAGTGCCACACCTCCGGCAACGCCCATCACTGCACCTCCGAGCTTTGCTCCAAGGTCACCAAAACTGCCAGCCATGTCTTTCGAAAATGAAACTGCCTTGTCGAGTGCCATATAGATAAAGATAACCATAACGATTGGAAGGAAAAATACATCAAATGAGAAGGTTGCAAAACTAGATGGGTCTGGGTTAGCGATAGATGAAAAAATCCCGCCAGCAGGGCTAAGAACCTTCATTATGAGATATAGGAAAAAAAGGAAAACTGGCGCAACAAAAGACAAACCAAGAAGATTTTTAAGCCAAGAGTGGAACATATCTCCTTTTGGGAATGTTGTTGAAATAAATGCAAACGGAGAGACAACCATCAAGAACCAAAAACCGATGATGCGCCCTACAAACATTAAAGCAACACGAAAGAACGCCCACGCAGCGAGGAGATTAACGGCAGCTCCAAGAATAAATAGCATAAACCCAAGAGCGGGAGATATAGTCTTTATATTTGGGTTTAAAAATCTTTCTGGCTTAAAACTCTTTACAAGAGCGGCAGAGAGGTCGCGTTCTTGGAGACCTGTCCCTTGCGTATGAATCTTTTCTGTTTTTACCACCCCAATAGCTTCATAAATTCCCACCGCAAGCACATTCCCCGCGTCAATAACTACTTTGGTAAAGAAGAGACTAAAGTTTATGAGAAGCGCGACAACGACAACCTTGAGAACAGTGCTTCGCCAGTTTCCCATACCCAATATAGTCTGCACTCCAGCATAAATAAGGACGAAGATAAAGAGCATATTCGAAAAGTCTCGAATAATGGTCCAAACACTATCGATAAACGGCTTTTGAATAAAGGTTACGTCAATGCTCAATGTGAGTACCGCATCAAAAAGGTATCCGGCAAGAGTGAGAATCCCCGCAGTCAATATGTAGATGACATAGGAAAGATACATAAACATCATCTCTGGAAGTTTTGGAATACATTCATCCCAACTTCCACAAGAGATTTTGCTTAAAAGGTCATCCCCCGCTGGATTTAACGGCACAGGAGCTGCTGCTGACACCATATCTGCTCCACCAAGCAAAAAAACAATTCCGAGGAGAATCGCTACTATAATTTTGGGGAAAGTTAGACGCATTGGTGTTAATTAAAAAATACCGCTGGTTACACTGCTGGTGAGGCTCGCAACAAATGCTGAAATGATCTTGTTCATATTGTCTGCAAAACCAAAACGGTCCATATCTGTTCCTATGCTTTTCGAGAGTGTATCAGAGATGATTTTTCCTGGTGTTGTTGTGCGGCAATCAGTGGCGACACCCGTGTATGGGTCGGTGCTCCCACAGGTTTCCATAGAGAGAAATCCGCTTGCCCAACTCAACTGCTGTTCTTTGATATTTTGAGCTTCTGATTGGCGCGCACTGAGTTCTTGTGCGGTGAGCCATGTAGTACCGAATGAATTTCCTGAGTCAGAAAGTGATGCTTCAAATGCGGTCCACCCGCCCTTACTAAAATCCTTAGAAAAATCAGACGCATTGATGTTTGATGGAAATGGGCAGCTAATCTGGTCTTGGAACTTTGCCGTTGCGCCGCTCCTTGTCGACAATGAAACCCTGTTTGCTAGATCATTGTTGAAGTTGAAATCAAAATTACACGTTTCAATACCGCGGATCTGATTGGCGAGCCCGCCTGAAACCATGTTTGCCGTATCAAGGAAGAGTTTTGTCGGGTCGACGGCAAAGGCAGGGCTGCCATTGAATCCACCCTTGATCCAATTCACCGTACTGTCGGTAAGCGAAGTTAAAAGCTGTTGCCCGATGGCGTACATGATAGTGTCCGCTCCCATCTTAAAAACATCTTGGAACCCCGCGTGTTCCAGAGATGTGGCGTTGAGCATCGCATCATTCGTAGGAACAAAAATAAGAGCATTGGCTCGTGGTGCTCCAAGAGAAAAGAAAATCATGATTGACGCGAGGGGCAATACGAGAATTCTAGGAAGATTGAAAGAGTGTTTCATGTACGAAGTGTTTCTATGTTATTGAGAGGATGTATAATTTTGATATTCTGCATCAATGGTGCGGAGAATATTGCTTTCTTTTTTATATTGTGTAAATGCGGCAAGTCCGATAACAGGGTCGCTGATTATTTTTTGCATCCCGATAATGGCAGCTTCGATGTTTGAATAGCTTTGCACAAGGCGAAGGTGAAGCGGTGCCACAAGAGAAGGGGTGGAAACCGCAAGCAAGCTTTTTTGCAAACCTCTGTATTCTGTAATGATTATAGCGAGACCTCTGAGCTCTGCTTCATCTTTGGTGGTGATGGCATTTGCAACAATGGCAAGCTCATTCGTTTTGTGAGCAGTTGAAAATGCTTGCATGATGTCTCCAACTCTTTTTGCATATGCGGCAAACGACGAGTCGCTGTTGTCGCTTGACATGACAAGATTTTTTGTCGAGTATACAACCCCCTGAGGAAGTTTTATCTTCTCAACGAGCATTTGCGCAAGCGCCTGCGCTTCGGCGTCGCTCAATGTTGTGGTTGACATGTTTTGCTGTGCAAGAGCGTAGCTGACGAGGAGCTCCCGCGCAATGATGTCGGTTGTTGTCGTTGCCTCCGCGCCCGCCACGTTTTGCTCTAAATTTTTTATGGAGGATGTTTGAGGAACAGCAAGCAGAGAGCCTTTCCACGAATCACCGCTTATTGCAGGTTCGAACGAAACTTTGTTGCCTGCAGGGGCGGTGCTTTTCCACGCGAAGAAAATAATTCCGAAACCAACGATGAGTGCGAGTGTAACAGAAAGTATTTTTTTAAATTGCTTGTTCATATATTTTCTCCGCATAGATATTATAGCAGAGACATAATAGAAAGAATAGGCAAATCAGCTGATTTGTGTTTTGAACCAAATCAGCTGATTTGTGTTTCGGACCAAAACTCTTAAAAAGAAGATTGTCTCCCTCGCTCTTTGTGGTACGATAATAATATGAAAAAAATATTGGTACCAGTTTGTGCGGCAGCAATCTTTTTAATGTTTGCAGGTTTTGTATTCGCCCAGTCCTACACACCCCTTGCTCCGCTCCCCGGAACAGTTGATGCTAATACCGGGCAAACAAACATCTCGATGTATCTATCAGGCGCAATCAAGCTCCTTATCGCTTTGGGTGCTGCACTCGCTATTCTCTTTGCAATCATCGGCGGTACGCAGTATGTTGCGGCAGGGATCTCACCTGACGCCAAGAGCGGTGCCAAGGAGCGTATCTGGGGCGCACTCATTGGTCTCGTTATTATCCTTACCTCTTACCTACTTTTGAATTCAATCAATCCGAAGCTGGTGCAATTTAGCTTTATGTTGCCACCAGTGGGAGAAGTGGCGCCGGAAGGAGGAGCAGTGGTGGGGGCAGGAGCTGGCGGTGTTCATATCCCGCTTGTTGGCGGAGCAAACCCACTCATTCAGCCACCGTCCACCGCAGTAGTTGGCTTCCCCGCTACTCCGAGCGCTTCTGCTTTGGCAAGCGCCAATGCGCAAGCACAAGCGCAGATTAATGCGCAAATTGATCACAATAATGATTATTCAATCATTTCACATTGTGTTGGTAATACATCATATGCCTTGTGTTCAAAAACGGATTTGAATGGTGATGGAAAAACAAATACGGCGGACGTCGTGCTCTTTATGACGAGAGGCAGTGTTTTTGATGTAAACCAGAATAAAACGTTGGAGCTTGAGAGCACATCACCTGCTGGAGCGACATCATGTTTTTTTAAAACCTCAACGGCAAATATTAATGCAATGCTTCCTCACGAGCAATGGGACTGGTGGTGGAATGAAAACGGGTGGAATAATTGGTTTATGACAAGCTCATCCTGTGGAGGGGGCGGAATATCTCGTCCGCCAACAGTTGCATGTAGTGGTGCGACGTGGCTGAAGTTTTCTAAGCTCGGAGGCGCGTGCGCCGCAAATAGTGGACTACTCACCATGCCTCTCGGTTTTGTTTATGGTGCAAACGGAACGTCTCCTAGTGTGGCGGGTGTTGATGGGCAGTATTCCAATTTTAGA
>Ga0155380_114_pt1 | contig 7386 bp, 9 predicted proteins | sample RifCSPhighO2_02_FD_106348 | JGI IMG/M metagenome (GOLD analysis project Ga0155380, IMG submission 106348) | Candidatus Yonathbacteria bacterium RIFCSPHIGHO2_02_FULL_44_14
TCTCCTCAATAGTCGCCCGAGAAAGAGGCTTGGCTTTAAAACTCCGTATGAGGTATTCTATCAGCTAACAGGTGTTGCACTTCAGGGTTGAATGTACCAATAATTTTTTTGACAACAGCGAAACTAGGTGATATTGTCTGTGTAGAGTCTTCATTTTACCAAAGAAACTATCACTAAAACGGAGGTACAAAATGAGTTTTGATATCAGGCCACTCTCGTCAATCAACCGCAAAGCATCTGCTTTGATCCTCGGAGAAACGACTTGTCCGTACTGTAAACGACCTGATATTTGGGTCGCAAATGACTGCGGACAAGACGGAGACATGCGTTTCCATTATCTTGTTCATCATTTTCCGAATAATAGCAAAATCCCATGTGAAGGAATCGAGGTTCCACTTTCAAGTTTCTAGCAAGCAGGGATTCCTCGCACCGCCTATTGGAGCATTGCTTCAATAGGCATTTTTTATATAAAAATGATACTGTGTCGTAGTGCGACACAGTATCATTTTAGGATTTCTAGAGCGAAAAATTCTTCACGTTGTAAAGATCCTCATCAGGATCATTCTCCATCACATCCTCTCCTCCTTCAGCAAGATCGTCTGCTTTTGCAGGTACTGCCGCTTCTGCGACAGTTTCACCAAGAGGTGCCGCCACTGGCACTCCAATTTTCACTGTCTGCATTTCTGCGTGCAGGCGCTTCATAAAATTACGAACATCGTCATTTGAAAAGAAATCAATCACAATTTTACCACCGACCTCGCGCTTTTCGATCTGCACTCGCGTACCAAGTTTCTCAGTCAGCTCTGCCTCAAACTCTAATATCTCTGGATCAAATCCACGATCTGGTTTGCGCACTTTTTCTACTGCAATACGTCTAGCGATGCGTTCCGATTCGCGCACATTCAACTTCTTGAAAATAATTTCTTTATAGAGCGTCATCTGTTCCTCCTTGCGGTCACAAAGCATCAGAAGTGGGCGTGTGTGACCTTCGGTTATTTTCCTCTCAGCAAGCGCGGTCTGCATTTCCTCTGGGAGCGCCAACAAACGCAGTGTGTTAGAAACATATTCACGACTCTTGCCAACCTTTTGCGCAATCTGCACATGTTTGAAACCAAAATCTGATGCCAAACGCTCGAAAGCCTTTGCGCGGTCAATAGGATTCAGGTCTTCACGTTGCAGGTTCTCGATGATAGCAAGCTCGAGTTTCATTCTGTCTTCCTCCTCCTTTCCTTCTTCGCCAATGCGAATAAGCACGGGAACTTGCGATAGTCCTGCAATCTTTGACGCTCGCAAACGACGTTCTCCCGCAATGAGCTCGTACTCTACCGCTAATCCCCCTTCGGGCTTTTCAATTTCTCTGCGCGTAACGACAAGCGGTTGCAAGATTCCATATTGCTTTATCGAGTCTGCGAGGTCGCGCAATTTATACTCATCAAATTCTTTTCGTGGCTGAAAAGGGTTTGGTTTTATCTTTTCAGTTTCAATCCAAAAGATCGCGTTTTGGTACATTTGATTAGTCTGTTGCATAGTTATTGAGAAATATTATTTTTGTTTACTCATCTTATCACAATAAAACTTATGTGCAAAAAAGTTTGACAAAACACAACACAAGGTGGTATGCTTCAACCCAGCGTAGTACACATAAGGAGACCGAAATGAAACTCGAAGACTTTCCCCGGGAACAACAAGATATTCTGCGCAAACACATTAAACCCTCCGCGCCGATGATTGTTGAGAGTGTAAAAGGGCACCTTCAACAGGAATTGGAAGACGGGAAAACAGCAGCACCGTCACCAAAGGAACATCACCACAGGCTCGCGAGGACTTTTGTGTCCTTCATCGAAAAATCACAGCCTCCTGAAAAAGAGTAACCAACTCTGATCAGAGTGACTAAATTAAATGCCGTCGCCTTGTCGACGGCATTTTTGTTTTGTTTTGCATAATATGTTAAAAATCAGGCCGCTCTGTAGTCAGAGCGGCCTATTCGAGAGATTATGTTTAATGATAGCGCAGTATTTCGCGCGCGTAATCTATATCAAAGAAACTACGACCACCTGCAACGATTGCACCGCCTATTGCGCAAAGCAATATAACAACATCGCCACCGTATCCCCAAATGAATACAACGGCTTTACGGCGCGCTTTTTCCATTGAAGTTTTCATGAAATTCTCCCAAAGATGTGCCTGCTTCTAATGTGCCACATATCTTCACGTTTTGCAAACACTACAGTTTATAAATTACATCTTTGCGCTCCACCACTGTTTCCCACTCCATCCTTTTTGCATAACGGTAAAGTTTCAAATTAGGATTGAAACAAATTGGTCGCTCAACAAGTTCAAGAAACGATATGTCGCCCTCGGTGTCCCCCACACCCACCGAACCTTCAAGGGTAAGTCCTTCTTTTTCTACCGCACGACGTACAATAGCCGCTTTGCTTGCGATCAAATGTTCGTCCATTATATTTCCCGTAAAGCAATCCGTCGGCCCAGTCTCATATAGACGTCCGTACGTTTTATCAAAACCGACATCCCTGCAAAAAAGATCCAATGTGCCCTTTGGCGACTGCGAGATAGCAAGCAAAAAATACCCCTTTTTCTTCAGGTCCTTTATGAGATCTTCAGTATATTTATACGTGCGATGGCGATAACGTGCAACCACAAGCTCTGATGCACGAATAAATTCACTATACGGAACCCCCTTTATGTTTTTCAAAAAGACTCCGACGACTGCCATAATATATGATTCATAATCTCCTTTGCGGTCGAGCCATAACACTTTTTCTTTCTCGTACTGCGTGCGTACTTCGACAGGGAAAAGCCCAAGCTCTATAAAAACCTCAACGAGCTCGATAAGTAAACTCGATCGAAAAATTGTCCCGTCGATATCGAAAATTGCCACTTTACGCGGTGGTTTTTGAAGCTCATTCATTTTTTCATTATAACGTGAATTTAAAATTTACGACAAGGGCATGTCGGCGGTAGCGCCGTAGATGCCCGCATGCTTAGAAAGCCAGTGCCTGTCCTTTTCTCTATACGCGACGCCAACGATAAATTTTATTGATGGGTATTTCAAAAAAATATTTCCTAGAGAAAAAAATTTCCAAAATATTTTGAAAATCAGCCTCTCTTTATTGTTGCCCCAACCCAGAAGCACTGTATTTGGTTTGTGTTTTTCAACATATTTTTTAATATCTTTTGGATATGGTGCGATAATCCCCAGTCTAATATCATGCCGCAACGTCCATGGAAACAACTCTGCTATTCCCGGAAACGCAAAGATGGTTGTCTTGCCAACAAGGTTGTATCGCCTTAAATGCTGGGTAATTAATACAAAAAAATCGTCACTGTATTCCTTGAGTTCAATCAGCAGCTCCAAATTGGATGACCTCAAATACTGTAATGCATCATCGAGAGCAAGCGGTGAATCTCCATCCACTCGGTCATGCGACACAACGACAGACTTGCCGTCGACTCCGTAGCGAACATCAAACTCGACTCCATCCACTCGCTCCTTGACGGATTTTTTGAACGCCAAAAGAGTATTCTCTCCTTCCCCCTCCGCCCAACCCCTGTGCGCAAATATTTTCATTGAAGTAACAATAGCATAACACACCTCAGCACAAAGGACCTTTCTAAGGATACTCGAGTATTCACTTGTGTTATAATTCACAGCAACATGAAAAATAGCAGTACATCTACTTTTCACATCAGCGGAATGCATTGCAATGCCTGTGTTTTGAAGATCGATACAGAGCTGCAAAGTGTACCGCATATTTCTCGCGCGGAATCAAATCTAAAGACATTTACGGTTGAAGTTGAAGGCGAATTTGATAACAAGCTCCCAAAAGAAATAGCGGAGGAACTGTCGGCCGTATTAAAAAAACACGGCTACAGTGTATCCGTAGAACGCCCGCTGAAAAATAGAAATCTGTCTGATTTTAAAATTGCGATACCTATTGCTCTTGTTTTCGCTTTTGGTTTTGTGCTCCTACAAAAAATAGGTATGGTGAACATGGTAAATACCAGTACTGTTTCCTATGGCACCGCGTTTACGGTGGGTGTAATCGCATCGCTTTCAACCTGTATGGCAGTTGTTGGTGGTCTCGTACTTTCGATGTCGGCAACATTTGCAAAAGAAGGAGACAAGGTCATACCTCAGCTCCTCTTTCATGTAGGGCGCCTATTATCCTTTTTTATTCTTGGCGGAGTTATTGGCGCACTTGGTTCAGTATTCACCTTGAGCATTACCGCGACATTCCTCCTAAATATATTCATTGGAATCATAATGCTTATCATGGGTATAAATCTTTTGGATGTTTTCCATTGGACTAAAAAAATGCAACTATCGATGCCGAAGTTTCTGTCGAGGCATGCTTTTAGAGTTTCTAAACTAAACCACACGCTTACTCCATTCTTGGTCGGAATTGCTACCTTCTTTTTGCCATGCGGATTCACACAATCAATGCAGCTCTACACTCTGACTACGGGAAACTTTCTGCAAGGTGGGTTAACGATGTCTTCTTTCGCTTTGGGGACATTGCCGGTACTTGCGCTCATAAGCTTTAGTTCCTTTAGTATTCAAAACAGCAAAAAAGCTGGTATATTTTTCAAGACAGCAGGTCTCATCGTCGTCATGTTCGCATTACTTAATCTCATAAACAGCTTGGTGGTGATAGGGCTGATACAACCTGTTTTGAATTTTTAACAAAAATATTACAATAACACTACTCAAAAAGAACCCATGAAATCAACTATTTTATCGATAATCATATCACTTGCCCTCATTGGAGGAGCTTTCATACTTACGAGAATAGGTGTGGCTCCTTCCAATACACCCGAAGCAGATGGCCCCAATGTGACTATTGTTGATGGAAAACAGTTCGTCGAGATACGTGCGAAAGGCGGCTTTTTGCCAAGAAAGAGCATTGCGAAAGCGGGTATTCCAACCGTAGTGAAGTTCAACACAAACGGCACATTCGACTGCTCCTCGGTGGTGCGTATTCCGAGCATGAACATCACGCGGAATCTTCCCCCGTCAGGAGTCACCGAGATTGACCTTGGTAGTCCATCAGTTTCTACTCTGCAAGGAATATGCGGAATGGGCATGTACCCGTTTGAAATCGTCTTTCAAGATTGATAGTAGAGTAGTGTTCACAAATTACCTAAAAACCATCACTCCGCTTTCATATTTGAGACCAAAGATCAATTCACCGCGGGGAGTGAAGTGGTATCTCACGGCTTCACCGAGTGATTTTGAAAAATCAGCTTCTTGCGAGCCATCGCAATACATAAGCGTGGACATCATTTTATTGAATGATATTTTGTCTCCTGTTACTGCATATTCCCCACCTACGCCATTGCAATCGGTTGTTGCAGAGAAAGTTTTGCCGTCCTTGAATGTCAGTGCAAATTTTTGGGAGTCGCGAGGTTTTATTACTCTGTCATTACTGTATGTTGTACTCACCCAGTTCCATGTCTTCATACCGAGTGTCATCCGCGCAGGATCGGCTTCACCTTCGAAATTTTGGGCGACTTCGGCAAACTGCATCGTTTTTGGATCAAGGATCAGCCAAATGCTTTTTCCGACGGATGGTCGCACTGCGAAGCTTTCGCCTGGTTTTCTCTCGGCATAGTTCACGAGAACAATATTTCCCTTTCCCCTCTCTGTAGTTTGTGGAGCAATTCTGTCCCCCAAAAACAATCCTTCAGATCCAACGTATCCATTTGCCGTATTGAGAGCAGCCACCACATAAAAAAATGTTCCACTTCCACCAGTCTCTTGCGTAAGCAAGAACGCCGCGTCTTTTCGCCCGTCTCCGTCAAAATCGTGTTTTACTTCATTTCCAAAATACCTTGTGACTATTTTGACAGTTCCGCCGGGAGCGACTTCCACTTCTGCTATGCCGTTTTTTAGTGTTACCGTTTGCCCATTGATACGATAGGTTGCGTCCTTCGGACCCTTCGCGCCAGTAAAGACGGATTCGTCTTTGCTAAAATTAAGCTTATATATCCCTGAAATCAAAGTTAATGCCAATACAAGCATCAGCATCATGATAATTCTGTATATTATTTTCTTCATGGAACTAATTGTACGCTATACTTCTGAAAAGCAAAAATTGATGCTGCAAATATACGTATTTTGGAGATTTTCCCAAAAATAAAATATACCTCTGTTTATTGGTGGCCCAGCTGGTGCCATTGGAACCAGCTCATAGCAGAATTAATTGAATGACAACAGCTTGCATTGAAAAAGTTTACAAAATTTTGAATACTTTCGCATATCAATTTTGCTTGTGTCACGAGTTAGTAAGTGCGCTCGACCCCAGCTCACGATTCCACTTGCTAGTGGAATATCGTTGCGCTTTCATGCCACTAAAAAAGTGAAGCAGTTCACTTTTTCTTGACGTACCATGACCTTACGGAGAATCGAACTCCGATTTAAAGCTTGAGAAGCTTTCGTCCTAACCATTAGACGATAAGGCCGTACTATAAAAACTAGCATCAAAGCGCCATGTGGCGCTCGGTGATTACCATAGCACATTTTCTCCGTTTCTGCCAACACCACTCGCATATGGCAACCCTAGCTTTTCCTATTTTTAACGGCATTCTGAACAATATACAATATCCCCAAAAAAGCTATGATTTCCAAAAAAATAACGATTTGCAACCTGCTTGGCAGATTACCCGCATAGGAAAAAATAAAGGCAAAAGGTATAACGCCAATAAATGTGGCAAAGAAAAATGTGGGGCTCTTTATTTTCGAGAACAACCCAAGCGCATAGGATAGGACATCAACCGGGGTAATGACTCGGAGAAAGACAACAGTCCAAAACAAATTTTTATCAGTGAAATAATTTTCAAATGCATTTATTTTTTCAAAAGAAAAAATTCTTTCTATAAAAGGCCGGCCGAGCCTTCGTGCTAAAAGGAATGCGATTTGAGCACCAATCACCCAACCAATAACGGACAGCACTCCCGCCATAATCCACCCCCACAAATGAGAAGCAACCGGCAACAAAGGGATCGTAGAGATGGGTGCCAAGACGACTGCAACAATGGTAATCAGTATATAAATTAATTTACCAAGAACACTGTCATGCAAGATAAATTCATGAATCTCGCTTTCGTACACCTGAGAGAAAAATGAGGTGAGTATAAAAAGGGCCACAACAGTAAGAAATCCGAATATTAGTCTTGTTGTTTTCTTGTTAACAACGTTGGTCATGTATCAAAATGTTTTTTGTCTGTCTATGCTTTCGCCCTCCACTCTTCTTCTTGGCGAACAAGGAATTCCAAGGCGCACTCCGGTTCTGCCATGATCTCCTCTACTGCGCGCTCCATGCGGATGCCCTGTGAGCCTTTTATGAGAACCACGTCTCCATCGCC
>Ga0155380_118_pt3 | contig 2646 bp, 3 predicted proteins | sample RifCSPhighO2_02_FD_106348 | JGI IMG/M metagenome (GOLD analysis project Ga0155380, IMG submission 106348) | Candidatus Yonathbacteria bacterium RIFCSPHIGHO2_02_FULL_44_14
CATGTTTACAAACCTTCCGTCTATGCGGGAGCCGATGTCCGGGATTGAACCGGAGACCTCGTCCTTACCAAGGACGCACTCTACCAACTGAGCTACATCGGCTTATATTCTATTCTCACATCTCACAATAACGATAATCGCAGTGTTTCTGCCGACCTACAAAAGTTTATGGCTGAGCCACGAACAAGCTTGTTCGGCTACATCGGCCTATATGATTTTCTTTCAGCACCCCGACACGATACACTATTTAGCTTACTTTTTCAATAAAAATCAAAAAGAGCCCGATGCAACAGCGCCGAGCTCTTTTTGATTTTGCGCGGTCGATGGGACTTGAACCCACGACCTCCCGCGTGACAGGCGGGCGCTCTAACCAGCTGAGCTACGACCGCAAATTTAACACTCGCGCATTCTAACAGGAAACAGTCCGCAAAACAAACCTGCGGGTGTCGACGGTTTAACGACGGGAGGGTCGGTCACGAATCACTAAGTATTTTGTTTCGATTACTCACAAAATACAAAGTGTTCGCTACCCCGGCTCGTGATTTTTGAGTACAAAAATATCACTGCGCCTTTCGATCCTGATTTTTGCACTCCAAAAATCATGTCATAAAATTTTAAAAACAAAGTTTTGTTAAATTTATGACCTCCACGCAAGCAAAGCAGTTTGCTTGCTCGTCGACACCAGAAAAACCCGTAAACGAGTTTTTCTGGTGTCGACGGGAGGGATCGAACCTCCGACCTCATCTTTATGAGTGATGTGCTCTAACCAACTGAGCTACGCCGACATATTTTGATAACAACTGACAGGTGACATTTGACATAACACCACAAATCCACAATACACAATTTAATCCCGATTTGCAAAACATCCAGTTCCTCTAGAAAGAACTGGATGTTTTGCTTCTCGTGTTGCGGGGGCCCGAATCGAACGGGCGTCTTCAGGTTATGAGCCTGATGAGATACCGCTTCTCTACCCCGCTATCTATGAGTGCAACTATACCACCTTCCTCAAATTTTGCAATGGGTGGGCGCGTAGCGCCCACCCATTCCCCTGTCAGTTGTTCCCCATGTTCCAAGTGTTCCCTAAAGGTACCCCAACTCCTTAAAGGCCTTCTCAAACTTTGTAATCGCATCTCGCGCACTCTTTTTTGACAGATCCATATCAATCGCCCCTCCGTGAGCAATCTGATTACGAAGCTTGTGCGCTGCCCAAATATCGTCATAGGAAGCTATTTTTGTAGGGCTCATTGTTTTCAATTTCTCGGCAACTGTCTCTCCTGTGTATCCTTGATCCTCAAGAATCTCATCGAGAATATTATCGGCTTCAAGAATCGCAAGTTTCCATTCTGCCGGACTCTCGGAATTAACATGATCCAGTATTACTTGCCATTGGGTAAATTTTTCTTTTGCGGCTACCTCTTCAAGATGAATCGGTTCATATTTTTCTTGCTCTTTGTGGTGAATTTCTCGAATTTTTAATGTCGCCCAAAAACTACCTGCAAGAAACAAAATTCCAAGCACTGCGAGTGAGCTGTGCAGGGAGAGGAAGAAGTTTTGAATCGTTACGGGGTCTACTTTACCCAATAATAGCGCTAATAAAATAGCAGGTGCCTCCCCTGAAGCAACCGTACTGAAAGTTATTGGAGTAATGTTGGTACTCACATAAACAAGGAGGACAATACCTAGAAATATTGCGCCGTCCCGAATTGCGGTATCTTCTACGGGGGTCTCTTTCATACACTAATAATAGTAAATTCGCGGGCTTTTTCAAAATCCCTTCCTGCCGCGAATAGCGCGTCTTCGGCAAAATGCGGAGCGATAAACTGAACACCAAGCGGAAGTTTTGAACCGCCCTCCTCTACAAAACCGGATGGAATTGATATGGCCGGTACCCCTGCAATATTCACGGGAACAGTAAAAATATCCGCGAGGTACATTTGAAGGGGATCACTCGTTTTTTCGCCGGTCTTAAACGCTGGGGTTGGCGTTGTCGGCGTTGCGATAATATCCACGCTTTTAAATGCTTCTTCGAGATCTTTTTTGAACATTTCACGCACGGCACACGCGCGGCTATAGTATGCATCATAATATCCAGACGAAAGCACGAAAGTGCCGAGCAATATGCGCCGGCGCACTTCACGTCCAAACCCCTCTCCGCGCGAGCGCATGTAGTCCTCAAGGAGATTTGAACCACCTGAATGATAGCCGTATCGCATGCCGTCTAGGCGCGCGAGATTTGAAGAAACTTCAGCAGGCATTAAAATATAATAAACAGAAAGTCCGTGCGCAAGTGAAGGCAAGGAGATTTCGCGCACTTCATATCCTGCTTTCTTCATCTGCTCAATTGACTCCTCAAAGTTTTTCAAGACACGCGGATCTACCCCTTCTGCGCGCACAAACTCCGTCGGCACGCCAACAATCTTCGGTTTCTTGAAATCTTTTCGAGGGAAATCATCAGGGTACGAAGTACTGTCCATCGGATCGTGCCCTTTTATACAATTAAAAATAATTTCTGCATCTTCTACTGTTTTTGCAAACGGCCCCGCTTGATCGAGAGAGCTCGCCATAGCAATGAGCCCAGAACGCGACACGTTGCCATAAGTAGGCTTGAGTCCTACAACACCGCAAAACGCCGCAGGTTGGCGG